>JACCDN010042053.1_pt1 | contig 22398 bp, 17 predicted proteins | sample 7441691 | NCBI WGS metagenome assembly JACCDN01 (sample SAMN15323439, study PRJNA562643) | freshwater metagenome | isolation source: river surface water | place: USA:Blue River Watershed | collected 2017-08-16 | reverse complement strand
CTTTTTTTTCTGGCCTTCTTCACCCAATCCCCTCCGCTGTGCGTGAAGGTCTCCCCGGCATGCGCCTTTTCGTAGCAGAGCTCGTCCACCACTCGGCCCAAAGGGTCCACCAGCCGAGCGCAATCCTGGCTGTTGCTCAGGCTGAGCTTGGTCTCGGATTTCAGGAATGCCCTCGTCGAGCCAGGGGCCATTCCTCCGCCCTTGATCCGGAAGGGCTTGGAGCCTCCATCGGCCATGTCGTCCAGCTCCCAATCGGCCAGGCAGATCCGCTTCGAATCCAGATTCACCAGCCTGATCCATTCCATGCCTTCGCCTTTTTCCGGAGCAGGGAAGACGGCTTCAATCCTCAGGTTTCCAAAAGCGCAATTTGCCTCTGACTGGCCCTCTTGCTCCGGATCTTTCGCCTGCGCCTCCTCCTTTTCCTCCTCTTCGACCTTTTCTTCTTCCATCACCACCAGCTCTTCCTCGATTTTTTCCTCCAGCTCCAAAAGCTCTTCCTCCTGCTCCTTCATGGCCCATTCCTCCAGCGTTTTGCTGAGCTCTTCATCGGCCCAGAGGCCCCTTTTGGCCTTTTTCGCCTCTTCCTGGTATTTCACGAAATCGGCTGAGTGGCTGAACGGGAAGCGCGTGTAGGCATAGCCGTAGCCATTGCGGATGATTTCGGCATTCACCAAAACCTCCCCCGCATAAACATAGGCCAGCAGGCGGCCGTACTTGTCCAATTTGTTTGGCTCGAACCTCAGCATCACCTCCTTCCCCTGGATCATTTGCCGCAGGTAGCTGCTGGCCTGCTTTCCGTAGAACTCCACAGGCTTGAAGGGGTGGACGGTCTCGGGCGTGTCCACTCCGATCAGCCGAACCGTGATTCGAGCCCCCTCCCATTCCATTTGAAAGGTGTCTCCGTCAATCGTCCGAACCACCTTGGCCCTCATTCCTTCCTGAAAGGCCTCGGAATTCACCAGCCATTGCCCTGCGCTGGTTTGGCCCCAACGGATCGTATCGATCAGCTGTCCCGTGGCATCGTAGAGGCCCAGGCTCTCGTTGCTGTTGTTCAGGCTGAAAGACAGGTCCGAAAGCTCCAGCAATTGTCCTGGGCTGATCGAAAGGCCCGAAAGATCATGCTCATGGCTCTGTCCGTCCTGCAGCACCCACCCCGAAAGATCGATCGTTTGGGGCCAGCGGCTGGCCAGCACCACCCGTTCCTTGCCGCCATCGGCTCCTTCGGGATTGGGAAGCACCTTTTGCAGGCGCACCGCCCCTTTGGCATAGGCCACGGGCGGGGGCGGAAATTCGTTCGCGAAGCCGGGAGTAAGGAGGGGCGTCCACTGGAAACCCCCGCCTGCCGTCTTGGCGTAGCTCAGGCCCTCTTTGCTGCCGCTATAAACCACGCTCTGCTTGAGGTTTTTGGCCGGATCCAGGAGCCGCACTTCATCGTCGCTGTTGCGCAGGGACAGCCCGGGCGCCTGGATTAGCAGGTAGCGGCCCGAGTCGATGCGGCTGCCCGGAGGCAGGGCGTAGGGGGCGCTGGCCCCTTCCCCGTCGTCCAAAAACCATCCGGAAAGGTCCATGGGGCTGCTTCCTCCGTTGAACAGCTCGATCCATTCCCCTTCCTCGTCGCTTCCGGGCGGATTGGGCATCAGCTCGTTCAGAGGCTGGTGGTTGGGATAGCTTTGCGCTGGGGTCTCGCTTTGGCTCTGGCCGCTGGCGGGCTTCTGCATGGCCAGGAACGGCTCTGAAATTGAGACCGAGGCTCCGTAGCCGTCCGTCACCGTGAGCTTGATGGTGTAGGTTCCCGCAAGGGCATAGGCGTATTTGCCAGGATTCTTCTGGTCGCTGAAATTGCCGGGCGCGAATTCCCAAAGGAAGGAAAGGCTGTCGCCGTCGGGATCGCTGGAAGATTCGCCGGTGACGTTCAGGGTCATGTAGCCGGTGTCCCCCTGGAATTCGATCACGGGTACCGGCGGCGTGTTGAAATCGATGTTCGCCGCGCCCGGCGTGGGATGGAAGAAGGACCTCCACTCCTCGGGACTCTCCGCCGAGCGGCCCCAAGAACGCCCTTCCAGATCCGGCGCGAAAAACACAGAATCGGCTTCCTTCCCCTCCGGGTCGCTCAGGAAGACCCCGTCCCCTAGGTTGCCCAGGTCCAGCCCGGTCTCGGCCCGGTAAAGCGCCAGGAATTCCCCGGGCTCCAGCCAGTAGTCCTGCGAGGGCTCGCTCAGCTCGTAGAACTGGCTCTCGTCGTTCAGTTCCCAGCCGGAAAGATCGACCCCCACGGAGCCGGCGTTCAGCAGCTCCACGAATTCCTCGGAGGTCTCGGCGTTCAGGGGATTGGCCAGAACCTCGTTGATCAGCACCTTGCGCTGGAGATCGATCCACAGCTCTTCCGCCTCGCTGGGACGCCCCCAAGCGTCCAGCGCCAGAAGCTTGAAGGCGGCTGACTCCTGGCCGTAGACGGAGGCTTGGAAAAGGGCCGGCTCGTAGGCCATCACCTCCCCCTCCTCCAGCCAGCTTTCCTCGTCCGGACCCAGGCGGAAGACCTTCACGCTTTCCGCCTGCGGGGGATGGGTCCACTCCAGCTCCACCAGGAAGCTTTGCCCCTCGGCGCAGGCGGGATTCGCGTCCATGGCGCAATCGATGGGCGAAGCCCGGTAGGAAAGGCTTTCCACAGGGTCGGGAAGGGGCAGATTGCTGTTGGGACCCTTCGGCGTGGCGAAGGTGGCCGAAAGGCCTTCCTTCAGTCCCCATTGGCCGGTCGAGGAGATCCAGCTCCCGCCCAGGCGCCCGTCGGATGCGGGGTTTATCCGCTCGTAAGAAGCGTACACAGGCTGCTCCAGGTCGATGGCACGGAGCGGAAAAACGGCTTCGTCGGCCAGCAGGCCTTGTTCGTCCTGCAGCTGGATGCTCACAGGATTCCCCGGAATGAGAATCGAGCTCTTGTTCACATTGGGCTTCACCTGCAGGGCAGAGGAGCTGCTGTTGGTGTAATGCGAGATGAGGAAATAGCTCTTGGGCTGCACGGCCGCCTGGGCCTCGGAAGTGACATCGATCCAGCTTCCTCCGGCCGTGACTCCTCGGATCTTCCAGCCGAAAAGCAGCACTTCCTCTTCCCCGGGATTGTAGAGCTCGATGAAATGGTCTTTGTCGGGATTCTTCTCCGAGCCGATGAGCACTTCGTTGAGGATCAGCTTTCCGCTGAGCGCAGGAAGCGGCGGCGAAGGTTCAGACTCTGGTTCCGGAGCGGGCGCAGGCTCTTCAGCCGGCTCAGCCTCTGGGGCTGGCGCTTCCTCCACCACAGGCGGAGGCTCGACAACAGTGTCTGCGACTGTTTCTGTGTCTGGAACGGCTTCAGGGGCTGGAATAGGTTCTGGAGTTTCTTCGGGAACAGGTTCTTGGGGCGCTTCGCTTGGAACAATAATCTCCGGCGGATCCTCAAAAACAGGCTCTTCCGCCAGCGCAGGAAAGGATGGATAGGAGAGGGAAAGGGCCAGGAGGATCGCCAATGGTTTTGAGAAAAACGCCTTCTTCATAAAAATGGAAGGAGGGCGCTTAGCGGGATAAAGCGGAGCCGGCCTTTTGTTTTGGATTTTGTTTTGCGGAAGGGGAGGGGCGGATTGTATCCAAGCTTCGCGCCGGGAGTCAAATGGAATTTTTCCCTTTCTTAAAATTCCCTCTGTCCAAGCCAATTCTGACTCCAAAAGGATACGGAAGGTGAGGGCCAGGTCAGGATCAAAAGGAAAAAGGCAGGCCGAGCATTGCTCGGCCTGCCAGGGATCCCCTTGCCTCTGGCTCACTGGCTTTGCAGCCAACGCTGGATCGCTTGGGCCTCGGCCTCCCGCCACTTCATGTCGCTTCCCTCTTGACCTCCGATATCCTCCTCGTACAGGCTGAGGTGGTCGTCGTAGAGGAAGACGAGGTCGTCGTCGTGGCTGGAGCCCTCGAGCCGGTAGAAGACGACAATCCGGCCCTGGTGCTCGTCTCCATCAACCTGATCTTCCTGCCAGCTGTAAAGGCTCAGGGCAGCCAGGATGCTTTGGCCCGAACTCAGCCAGTACAGCCGGGGAACCTCCCTGCCGAAGGCCGGGCAAGCGTAATCGATTTCCACAGCCTGGATTTGATTCGAAACCGCCAAAGCCGTGCGGGACTCCCCGATGTACAGGGGCTTGAGATTTTCCGAGCCCGCCGAGGGGGGTTGAGGGTCTTCCCAGTCGCTGCCGGGGTAATTTCCGCCCTGCTCGGGGGTGAAGTAGATTTCCGCCTGATGCCTGAGCAGGAGATAGCTCGCCTCGATGAGGCCGTAGTAGCTTTCCTCCAGATCCTGCCTTCGGTCGTAAATCCCGCCGCCGACGGTTTTGGCGGAACACTGTCCCTCCTCCGTCATGGCAACCAGGCGGTAGTCCGTTTGCTCGACGCATCCGGCCAGCATCGTCGCCATGAAAAGGAAAATGCTTCGAAAAAAGGTGCGCATGTCTTGCTCCAGGTGCCTCGTTCGAGGCGGAATGGGGGTTTTCAGGATCAGTCTGCGTCGCCGGAACGTTTTCGTCCGCCAAAACAGATATGAATTAATCTAGGCAAAATTTTAATTTTTGTCAAATCCCTGTTTTCATGCCTATGGAGCTCTGAGCCCGGACCTGAATTTCATGCTATCCTTGCCTTACAAATCCACCGCTGCTTCGCCCATGTCCACCCCCCGCTTCGTCCACCTGAACACCCACAGCTACTACTCCATTCTGGAGGGCGTTCCTCCGCCGGAGGCTTACGTTAAAAAAGCCGTTCAGCAGGGGGCTTTCGCCCTGGGGATGACGGACAAGGGCACCATGCACGGAGCCATCGAGTTCTACAAGGCCTGCAAGGGCAAGGGCATCAAGCCTATTTTGGGCTACGACGCCTACCTGGCCTTCAACCGCCTGGGCGACAAGCGCCACCAGATCGACAACAAGCGCAGCATGGTCACCCTGCTGGCCGAGAGCAACGAGGGCTACCAGAATCTGCTGGAGATGGCCACCGTGGCCAGCCTGGAGGGCTACTACTACAAGCCCCGCATCGACTGGGAGCTCTTGGCCAAGCATTCCAAAGGGCTCATCGCGCTTTCCGGCACCCTGAGCGGCGACATTCCCCAGGCCATCCTTTCCGGCAGCCCGGACCGCATCAGCGAGATGATCGAGCGCTTCCAGAGCATCTTCGGCCCGGAGCATTTCTTTTTGGAGCTGCAGCACCGGCCCGAGCTGGCCCAGCAGGAAATGGTGAACCGCAAGCTCGTCGAGATCGGCCAGCAGCGGGGCATTCCACTGGTGGTCACCCGCGCCCCGCACTACCTGGAGCCCCAGGACAACCTGGCCCAGGACATCATGATCTGCATCCAGGGCGCGCGGAACCTGAATGATGCGGGGCGCTTCAGCATGATGAACGCCGACTATTCCATGAAGGATCCGGCGGCGATCATCGAAGCCTACGGCCATTTGCCCGAAGCCCTGGAGAACACGGCCCGCATCGCCGACCGCTGCGAGGTGAAATTCGATTTCAGCACCTACCGCATTCCCCGCTTCCCCGTGCCCCAGGAGAAAAGCGAGGAGCAGTACCTGAGGCAGCTGTGCTACGAGGGGCTGGCGAAGAAGTACAAGTTGGACCCCTCCGCGCTGGTCGGGATGAAAACAAAAGAGGACGATTCGGAGCTGGGCCAGATGATCCAGCGATTGGAGTACGAGCTGAAGATCATCACGGACATGGGTTTTGTGGGGTACTTCCTGATCGTATGGGATTTCGTGAAATGGGCGAAGGACCATGGCGTGGTGGTGGGTCCGGGCCGCGGCTCGGCCGCCGGAGCCCTGGTGGCCTACTGCCTGGACATCACTGAGATCGATCCGCTCAAGTACGGCCTGCTCTTCGAGCGCTTCCTCAATCCCGAGCGCATCTCCATGCCGGATATCGATCTGGACTTCGCGGACGACCGGCGCGACGAGGTGATCGAGTACGTGGCGCAGAAGTATGGCCGCGACCGGGTGGCCCAGATCTGCACCTTCGGGACGCTGGCGGCCCGCGCGGCCGTGAAGGATGTGGGGCGCACCATGGGCCTGGCCTTCGGCGAAATGAACGAGTTCGTCAAGCTGATCCCCGAGAAGCCCGGCACCAAGCTGAAGGATGCCCTGGAGCAGTCTGCCGAGCTGCGCCAGGCGATCGAGAAGAACGAGTCCTACCGCGAGATGATGGACAACGCGCTCAAGCTGGAGGGGGCGGTGCGCCACGTTTCGGTGCATGCCTGCGCCGTGGTGATCGCCGACGAGCCGCTGACCCGCTACACCGCCCTGCAGCATCCCCCCAAGGACGAGAACGGCATCATCACCCAATACGCCGCCAAGCCCCTGGAGATGCTGGGCCTGGTGAAGATGGATTTTCTGGGCCTGAAGAACCTGACCATCCTGGAAACGGCCCTGAAGATCATCGAGCGGACCAAGGGCTACCGCATCGACCTGAAGGAGATTCCCATGGACGACCGCAAGACCTTCGCCCTGCTCTCCCGAGGGGAAACCACCGGCGTGTTCCAGCTGGAATCGTCCGGCATGAAGCGCTACCTGAAGGAGCTGCGCCCCACGGAGTTCGAGGACATCATCGCCATGGTGTCGCTGTACCGGCCCGGCCCCATGGAATGGATCCCCGACTACATTGCCGGCAAGCACGGACGCAAGCAGGCTTCCTACCCTCATTCCAGCCTGGAGCCCATCCTGAAGACCACTTACGGCATCGCCATCTACCAGGAGCAGATCCTCCAGATCGCCCAGGTCTTCGCCGGCTTCAGCCTGGGCCAGGCGGATCTTCTGCGCCGGGCGATCGGAAAGAAGATCGCCAGCGAGCTGGAGGCCCAGCGCGGCAAGTTCATCGAAGGCTCCGTGGCCAAGGGCCATGCCCAATCCCTGGCTGAGATGATCTTCGACAAGGTGATCGAGCCTTTCGCCGGATATGGCTTCAACAAGAGCCATGCCGCCTGCTACGCCATGATCGCCTACCAGACGGCCTACCTGAAGGCCCTTTACCCCACCGAGTTCATGACGGCCCTGATGTTCGCCGATGCGGGCAATACCGACAGGATCGTGGTGGAGATCGGCGAATGCGAGGAGATGGGCATTCAGGTGCTTCCTCCAGACATCAACGAATCCCTGACCAACTTCACCGTGGTCGAGGACAGGAAGATCCGCTTCGGCCTTTCGGCCATCAAGGGCTTGGGCGAAGGCTCGGTCAAGACCCTCATCGAAGCCCGCAAGCTGGAGGACCGGCCCTTCTCTTCGCTGGAGGATTTTGCGCGCCGCGTCCCGGCCAAGCTGATGAACAAGAAAACGATCGAAGCCCTGGCCCTGAGCGGGGCGATGGACAGCCTGGGCGAGCGCAGGCAGCTGGCCCAGAACCACGAGGCGATCTCGCAGTTCGCCAAGAGCGCCGACGGATCGCAGCAGGCCGCAGGCCAGGCCGGGCTTTTCGATGCCTTGGGCGACGAGGCTCCCCAGGACCACCTGAAGCTGGAGCCGGTGGAGCCGGCCACCGGGCCCGAGCGGCTGAAGTGGGAGAAGGACTACTTGGGCCTCTACATTTCGTCTCACCCTTTGGCTGGGCTGGGGCCTTTCTTCGCCCGCAAGACCGTGCCCAGCGACCAGCTGGCCCACAAGGCGGTGGGCAAGCCCATCCGGGTGGGCGGGCTGATCACGGCCGTGCGCAGGATTTCGACCAAGAAAGGGGACATGATGGCGATCGTCGCTCTGGAGGATCCTTTCGGAAAATTGGAGGCGGTGGTTTTCCCAAAATCCTACGGCCCCTTGGCTAGCGTATTGGTTGAGGATGGAGTGCTGATGGCGGAGGGGACCCTGGAGGAGCGGGGCGGCTCGCGCCAAGTGGTGGTGAAGACAGGCGAGGGGCTGGATCTGGACGAGCTGCAGAGGCGCGCCAAGCAGCAGGGCCTGTGGGAGGAGGGGGGCAAGGTGGTCCACGGATCCCGGCAGGCCCAAGAGGAAGGCGAGCTGGCGGTGGCCGAAAAGGCCCTGGGCGTGCCCGAATCGGAAGTGCTTCCGCTGGAGAGCCAGTCGCTGTTCGCCAACCCTAAGGCGCGCCAGATTCTGGTGAACCGCCCAGCCAGCAAAGAATTCTTCCAGGCCCTCAAGGCGCTTCTGCAGAAGCATCCCGGCCCGGAGGCCGTGGAGCTGGTGCTGGGGCAGAGCGTTCTGCCCTTGCCGCTGAAGGTGGGGTGGAGCTTGGAGCTGGAATCGGGCATCCACCGGCTGCTGGATGGGGCGGATTGACAAAATTAAAATTGTATTATAAAATATAAATAAATTAGGAAGAGGGAAATTTGCCCACGAACTCCGTCCGGGGTTCGCGCGCAGACATGTTCTTCCGCACCATCGTTGTCCTGCTTTTGCAGGGCTCGTTCCGCCTTAGGAGGCATCTGTGATTCTTCAAATCGTTCAGCGAACGTTCGAATTTCTTACGCACTTCTTCGGCCTTGATTCCTGGAACAGCCAGAAAATCATCGCCGTCGCCGTCGGCTTCGGTCTGGTTTTCCTCATCATGCTCGTCGTGAGCGATGAGGCGCAGGAAAGGCTGAAGAGGCACCTCGACTGGGCAGGTCGGCTGCTTTTCTTTCTTCTCTTTCCTGTCGTGCTGTTGGTGGCAATGCTCACCGCAGTCAGCATTTTCCTCACTGCTCCGCCCTCACCATTGGGGTTGCTGGTGGGGTCCGTCCTATTCCTGGTTTTCCTCATCATGCCGTGGCAGATCCTGTGCGTCATTGTGGATGGGGTCCGATGGCTTTCGGAAAAGGCCCTTCAGCAAAAACACCGTGCCCCCTTCATCGGGCTGTTCGTGTTCGCAGCTTCCCTGATGGCCAATTCACACATTCCCCTGCTTCTGCAGAGCTCCCTGGCCGATTCAGCTCGCTCCACGGCGAACGCAGCCCAAGGGCTCAACGAGCTCCTCTACTACTTGCCCTCTTCCATCCTGCTGGCCGCTCTGGCCTTGATCTTTTCCAAGATCGATCCGGAGATCTACCTTCGCCCGCTCGACAAAGCAATCGACCGGTTGGCCAAAAGGACGGTCGATAAAGTGGTCCAGGCAACGAACCCGCTCACCTGAAGCGGGATGCGACAACCGCTCTTTCCTACCTTCGGCAACGAATGAGGGAGGGGCGGCTTTTTTTGTTGCAAGCTCTGCGGCCAAAGGCTAGCGACTCACCTTCCTGCGGGAGGGTGAGTTTTTTCTTGCCGGTTTTTATAATGGGCTGCTGAATGGAGCCGATCCACAATGAAAACAGCCCCGATGTACATCGGGGCTGAATTTGGGCCACGTTCCGAAGGAGGTGGCACGAACGCACTAGTTCCCGAACGAGAACTCCTTGGGCTGATACTGGGGGGCGAGCGGCCGCTTGGGCAGCTTACCGGCGCGAATCTGCCGGGCGGTCTCCAGATCCTCCGGACTGTTCCGATCGAGGCCGACGGCGGTCATCTCATCGACGATGTCGTTGTGGCTGTCGGGGTCGGCGTGGTCGCAATCGATTCCGAGACTCAAGGTTTCCTGGTGCATGGCGTCTGTCCTCCTAGGACGGGTGTTTCCGAATCTGCCCGGCATGCGGAACTTTCCGCAGACAAGCAGACTACCTCCGAATTATAAACATTTTTCTGAAAAATGTCAATACATGTTTTGTTGCAGAATCAATGTCCCATTCTCGCTTTGGAGGAATGAGTCATTAATAAGGGTGTAGGCAATCTTCTGCACAGGGGTCATCTTATCCATTCCAAGACCTGTGTGCCTTTTGTCATTGTTGTAGAAATCAAGCCACAATTGGAGCCTGTAATTGAGCTGGGCAACAGGTGCCTTAAAATGCCAGAACAAAGCCTCCTCTTCCTTGAAGGTCCTATGGTACCGCTCTATCTTCCCGTTGTGCTGGGGGGTGTAGGGAGGGTTCTTCCTGTGCTCTATGCCATGATCCTTTAGAAACTCACTCACCTTCTTGCTAAACTCTGTCCCCTGATCAGTTCTAATGGCTTTGATGGTAAAGGGAGCTCTACTTATTAGCTCCTTTAGAAATTCAATGGTTGCTTCTTCGGTCTTATTTTCCATGACCCTGGCAAAAGCCCACCTAGAACAATCATCAATAATGTCATAAACAATGGCTTTCCTGGAATAACCAAATGGATAACAGGTATCTAATTGAAGTTCTTCTCCAGGCCGGGAGAGGCAATAAGCCTTTTTCTTCCTGCGCTTGTGCTTGTAGTCATGATAGTATCTGACTCCTTTTCTCTTGAGAATGCGGTAGATCGTGGATTGATTTATGGAGACTAAAAGCTGATCCATAATCCACTCAGGGCCCTTGAAGGGGTGGTTTCTGGCCACTTCACAGACCAGTCCTTCCAAATTCTCCTCTGTCCTGTTCCAGGCAGCGCCTCCTTTGGGTCCGGGTTTCTTTGGCATAAGACCTACTTCACCCTCATGAAGAAAAGCATACTTCCACCGCGTAACCGTTTTCCTGTCTACTTCCAAAAGATCAGCCACTTCGTTGACCTTCCTCTTTTTTTCCACCACTTCTTTGACTAATTTTATCTTGAGCTGAGTCATCTCATAGGCATTGCATCGCATAAATACACTCTTAAGGGCTAGAGTGTCAGTTTAGCAAAAATGGGACATTAATTGCTGCAATCTTAACAATACATCGCAAAAGGGTCAAATTCAATGCGGCCATCGGCCTTTTCAGGCCGCTTTATAAAAAGCCGAATTTGAAGTACAATCGGGGCAAACGCAATCCTATGAATCCTGCCCTGGAAGAAAAGACCGGCGTGATCCGTTCTCAGCTGGAGGCCTTGAGGAAGGCCTACCACGTTCAGACGATCGCCTTTTTCGGATCTATTGTCCGAGATGATTTCACTCCCAGCAGCGACATCGACCTGATGGTGGAGTTCGAAGAGCCGATTGGCTTCTTCAAGTTCAACGAGCTGGAGCGTCGACTTTCTTCCCTCCTCGAAAGAAAAGTGGATCTGGTGACCAAAAACACCATAAAGCCCTCCATAAAGCCCTCCATCCTTAAAGAAGCGGTCTATGTCTAAGCATGGGATCCAGCTCTATCTGGCAGATGTTCTGGAGTCGATCGAAAAAATCCAAAGCTACGTTCGCGGGATGGAATTTGCGGTTTTGAAAGACGAAATGGCTCGAATCAAAATGGAGCGACTTAAAGGGTCCGGCCTCCCCAAGGCTATTTGTGGAACCTCTGGTGCACTTCCTTCAGCTGGCGGTGGGTGATGTGCGTGTAGATCTGCGTGGTGGTGATGCTGGCATGGCCCAAAAGATCCTGCACCGACCGAATGTCCGCCCCGTTCACCAGAAGCTCGGTGGCGAAGGAGTGCCGCAGCACATGGGGCGTCACTTTCTTCACGATGCCGGCGGCGTAGGCAGTTTTCCTCACCATTTCCTGAATCGTGTAGGCCGTGAGGCGGCGGTGCTCGCCCCGTGTTTTCTCGGCCTCGCTTTTTCCCTCCCTCGTCCGCTTGTGGTTGAGGAAAAGGGGTTCGAAATCATCGCCCCGCTGGGCCAGGTAATCGGCGATCCAGCCCTTGGCCCGCTCGGAAAGGAAAACGATGCGCAGCTTTCTCCCCTTGCCGCGGACCTGGAACTCGCCCCTGTCCAAATTTACCTGCTTCTTGTCCAGCCCCACCAGCTCGCTGATGCGCAGGCCCGTGCTGTAGAGCATCTCCAGAATGGCCCGGTTCCGCAGGCCGATGATCGAGCTTGGGTCGATGGCCTCGAACAAGCGCTCCAGCTCTTCGCGCGTCAAGTATTCCACGCTGCGCTCGGGAATCTTGCCCAGCTCGATCTTCTCCGCGGCCAAAGTCGCCCAATCCTGCTTGGCGCAGTACTTCAGAAAGGCCCGCAGGGCGATGATGTGGTAGTTCTGGGTCTTGATGCTGAGCGGCTCGTTGGGCCGCGGCTCCAAGCGGTTCAGGTGGAGGCGGTAGTTTTTGACCAGGGGCAGATCGATCTTGCCCAGCTCCAGGTCTCCGGCGAATTCCAAAAAGCGGTTCAGGTAGTGCTGGTAGTTCTCCAGCGTCTTTTTGGCCTGGTTCTTTTCCACCTCGCAGGATTCCAGGAAGTGGCGGAGGGCGGCGGAAAGCTGCATAATTTGAGTTAAGAGTTACGAATTACGAGTCACGAGTTTATAGCATTTTAACTCTTAATTTTTAACTCTTAATTTTTAACTCTTAATTCGTAATTCAATAAAGGTAAACCACCACTCCTCCTCCATCCCGCTCCCACTTGAACTCCAGCACCATTCCGCTTCGCTTGAGACTAAGGAGTAAATCATCTATCGCTCCCCGCAGGACGGATCGGCCATCCTTGGAGTGCAGCCCCTTGCCGGTGATCAGCTTCACCGTGCGGAGGCGCTGGTCTGTGGCGCTGCGAATGAAGCTCTCGGCAGCCCGTTCCGCCTCCGAGCTCGTCATGCCGTGCAGATCCAGGCCGCGCTGGGGCTTGGGATATTCTTTTAGCCGCTCTCCCTTGCTGGGGGTGGCGCCGAGGGAGCCTTTGGCCTTTTCCCTCAGCGCCGCTTCCACCTGGGCAGGAGAGGAAAAGGTTTCCAGCCAATCGTTTTCGTTCCGTTTTGCGTCGTCCATGCAGTGCGTTTGCTGTACTCTATTGTAAGCCAAGGATCCGAAAATCCACAAACAATGACGAAAATCCGCTGCGCGTGGGCCCAAGGCCAGTTTCCCGACTACCTCCGCTACCACAACGAGGAATGGGGCGTGCCCGTGCACGAGGACCGGAGGCACTTCGAGTTCCTGATCCTGGAGGGCGCCCAAGCGGGGCAGATGCTTCGGCAGAACTCAGCATGAGCTTCGCGCATCCGCTCGCTGCGTCGCTGCTCTCCTTGCTCATGGGCGCTTAGCTCAGCTGGTCGACCATCCTCAAAAAGCGCCCGGGCTATCGCCAGGCCTTCGCGGATTTCGACGCCCAAACAGTGGCCGCCTACGGGGAGGAAAGAATCCAGTAACTTTTGCTTTTTCCCGGCATTGTTCGCAATCAGCTCAAGATCCGCTCGGTGGTGGGCAATGCACGACTTTTTTTGCAGATCCAAAAGGAATTCGGCAGCTTCGACCGTTACATTTGGAGCTTCGTGGGGGCCGGCCCCTCCTTGGCGCTCGCGCATCGATGGCTCAGGTTCCCGCCACTTCGAAAGAATCCGACGCGCTGAGCCGGGATCTGAAAAGGCGAGGCCTCAAATTCACGGGCAGCACGGTGATGTACGCGATATGCAGGCCTGCGGCCTGGCGATGGACCACAGCACGGACTGCTTCCGCTATGGCGAGCTTTCGGGCCTGGCGAAATAGCCTAGAGCCCTTGCAGGAGCCACTCTTGGCATTGCCTGAGGGCTCTTCCCCGGTGCGAAATGGCATTCTTCTCTTCCTTGCTCAGCGCGGAAAAGACTTTGCTTTGGCCGTCCGCTAAAAATACGGAAGACAGAGGGACGCCTGGCTCCAGGGTGACTTGCGGCGCTTCCAGGATCCTCCCCTTGCATTCGCCCCGGAAGGTCAGCGTCTGTTGCCCCGGGCGGAACAGCGCGACCACACTCACGAACTCGGCCCGCCTGTTTTCCTCGCCCCTCATCCTCTCCAAAAAATAGGCCAGCCACTGCTCGTCGCTTGCTTTACTCCCCGCTCCCCAGCGGCGGGTCTTCACCCCCAATTCCTCTTTCAGCGCCTCCACATGAATTCCTGAATCGTCGGCCAGGGTAGCCAACCCTGATTGGCGGCCGAAAAACTCGGCCTTCAGGATCGCATTGGCTTCGTAGGTTTCGCCCGTCTCTTCCACATCACCTTCAATTGCCTCATCCTGCAGGGAAACGAAGCGAAAAGGCAGATCGCTTAGAGCTTCGGCCAGCTCCCTGAATTTGCCGGGATTGCGAGTCGCAATCAATATAGTTTTCATTGGAAACTTTTCAGTTTTAAAACGACATACAGAGGCTGCTTATTTCTCTTTCAAGTTCTTGCTAGCAGTTGAAATGATTTTCGCGAACATCTTCACATATTCTTCGCATTCCTTCAGTAAGTTCGACAGTCTTATTTTGGCCTTTTCATCTATTTCACCAAAAACCCTAAGCCAATAGCATGTTTCTCTGGCTTCCTTGTAGGAAATGCGAATTTTATGGATAAAGTCTCTTTTGGATTCTGCTCCATTGGCTTCCATATAATTTGCCCCAATACTCGTCCCAGACCTGATCAATTGATCCATCAGTTTTAAGTTGAACATGTCCCTGGGTATGCCTCTCAGAGTCGAAATCAGCTGAATGCTGAAGCGAAGGGTCCTTCCTTCCAATTCGTAATGGCTCATAAAATTCTTTTAATACTACTAATTCCTTAAAGTAGAAATTACCAATCCTAAAAATTTTTTCAACAAGATTTTTTTGAAAACCGCCCAATGAAAACTGAAAACTTGAATTTAGAGGATCACATTCACCTCTTTCTCCAGCTCGATCCCGAATTCGCTCTTCACCGATTCCCCGATCTGCCTCGCCAGCTCCAGAATGTCCTTTGCGCTGGCTCCGCCATGGTTCACCAATACGAGGGCCTGCTTTTCGTGCACGCCGCAGCGCTCATTGCGGTAGCCTTTCCATCCGCGCTGCTCAATCAGCCAGGCGGCGGGGATCTTGAAGCCGCCGCCCTCGCCGGGGTGATGGGGGATCTGCGGATGGCGCCTCAGCAGCTCTTCCATTTTCCCTGCTTCCACCACGGGATTCTTGAAGAAGCTCCCGGCGTTCCCCAGCTGCTTGGGGTCGGGCAGCTTGGACCGGCGAATGGCCACCACGGCGGCGCTGACCTCGTGAATGCTCGGGTCGCTCAGCCCGAGGGCTGAAAAGTGCTCCTTCAGGGCCGCATAGGATAGGTTGGCCTTGGGCTTTCTGCTGAGCCGGAAGGTGACGGAGGCGATGAAGAATTGGCTCTTCAGGCTTTCCTTGAAAACGCTGGTGCGGTAGCCGAAGGCGCATTCCTCTTTTCCAAAAATCCGCGGCTCTCCCGTTTCCACTTCAATGGCCTCTAGGCTGTGGAAGGAGTCCTTGAGCTCGGTGCCGTAGGCTCCGATGTTCTGGATGGGGGACGCCCCCACGGTGCCCGGGATGAGCGAAAGGTTTTCCAATCCGCCCGCATTCAGCTCCAGCGATTTTTGCACCAGATCGTGCCACAGCTCGCCTCCGCCGGCTCTCAGCAGCAGGCTGTTTTCGTCTTCCTCAATCGCTTCGAAGCCCCGGATCCGGTCGTGGATCACCAGGCCGTCGTAGGATTCCGGCAGCAGCACATTGCTTCCTCCTCCCAAAAAGAAGTGCTTCCGCTGGGATAAGGGATGGCTTTTGGCCAGCTCCGCGAAATCCTCCGCCGAATGGATCTGGACATATTCTTTGGCTAGGCTGGCGATTCCGAAGGTGTTCAGGCCGCTGAGCGAAACGTTGCTTTGGATGGAAAGGGGCATAGGAAAATTTTTAGCCGAAATCTAGATCATGATACTACAAACCTTCCGATTTGGTGATGCCTAAGTGGGGTCTCTTCTTCACTGCGCTCCCCTGCCTGCCGGACTTCGATGAGTTTAGTCGAATCGCAGGAAGGTCTGGACGACTTTGATTATTTTTGTACAAAATGCTATAATTGTACGTGAATTCATCTTTTATGCCTGTTTTCTATTCCACATCGCAGGCCCGCAAGCATTTGAGCCAGCTGGTGAACCGCGCGGCTTACCAAAAAGAGCCCATCGCCCTAGGGCGCAACGGAAAAGCCGAAGCCTACCTGGTTTCTGCAGAGGACTTCCGCCGAATCCGCAGGGACCCAAAGGAGGAGCTGCTTTCGCCCGAAAGCAAAGCCTTCTTTGCTTATTTGGCGGGCAAATACCACCTGAGCCTCATCGTTCTTTTCGGTTCGCGGGCAAAAGGGAATTTTGTCAGACCCGAAAGCGATATTGATCTCGCCATTCAGCCTGAAAAAGAGGTCGATTCTGATACGGAGCAGAAAATTTACGGGGAATTGGCGTCCCATTTTCATTGGGATGCGATTGATCTGATCAATTTGGGTCGGCAGAGCAATGTGGTTTTGCGGTATAATATTTTCAATGAAGGGAAGATCTTGTTTCAAAAATACCCCGAATTGTTTAATGAAATGCGTCTTGCGGCCTGGTTTGAATATCAGGATTTTCAGCCTTATCTGGCGATGCAGAAAGATCTGATTCTAAAACGCCTGGAAACTTTAAACGCCGAATCATGAGTCCTGTGGCGCTCAATCAAAGGCTGGATTACATTTCCCTGTGCATTCGGGAGTTGAGTCGGGCCTTGAAAATTTACAAAGACCCAAAGCTCCATGAGGATGACAGGAAAATCGCTTTTTATGCTTCGCAGAAGAAGGCGGAAGAAATTGTGGAGTGCGCCATCAAGGTGAATCAGGCTCTTCTTTCCAGTCGCCTTCAGATCCTTGCCAAAAGCTACAAGGAAAGTTTTTTGGATCTGGAGCACTTGGGCCTTTTTTCCAAAAAAGAACGCGAACGTTTGGCGAAAACAGCTCCTTTCAGGAACCGACTGGCCCATGATTATATGGAACTGAAAGAGGCCGATATTGTTAAGGAGATGGAGGAAATCCTGAAGATTTACCCTGATTACATCAGGGTGGTTGTTCCTTTCGTGAATGCGGCGTAGGAATAGGTTTTGGGGCATATGGAAAAACCCTCTTTCGCTCGGCGAGCTACGGAGGGGTTTTGGGTGGTGGCCGCTGGCTAGCGCTTGCCGCGGGTGGCCCGAAGTATCTTGGCCAGGCCGGACATCAATAGGAAAGCCATGAGGGGGAAGGTGAGCCAACCATTCGTGATATTGTCGACCAAAGAATCGATCGAGCCCATCACTTCCGACACCTGTGTGGTCTGCTCCGTGTGGGGCGCGGTCGCGATCTCGACCCTGGCCTGGAGCTCGAGGAACTGCTTGATTTGATCGGGCGTCCCCTTGATCTTCAGAGTCTTGGTTTCGACATAGTCGATCCCTGAGACCTCCTCGGTGATCACGAGGTTTGAGTCGGCCGGTCCATTCTTGACCGCTTTCCTCGCCTTGCCGTCGCAGCTGAGGATCGGTTTGGAGAATTCGATGCTCTCGATTCCTCCCTCGGAAGGCTTCAGGGCTTCGGCTGGGGTGGGGGCGAGGGCGATCAGGGCGATGAAAGGAACGATGGTCAGTAGTCGGTTCACTTTACTTCTCTTCTTTCGTTTGAGTTGGTCGCAAGGGCCACCTGCGCGGCACCATGCTGTTCAGGTCAGGGGTTCTGCCTTGGGGCTAGGGTGATGCGCATGCTTCCGCTGCGACCGGCGGTGATGTGAAGGGGCAAGGGCGCTATAGGGCCGACGAAAATTCTGAACGGAGAATAGCAATAAAATATTAATCCGTCAACTTCACTGGATTCATACGGATGATGGAAGGTTGGAGGCTCTTCGTCGCAAACTCCTCTGAGCGACTTCGTTTATTTTGGGCAAGAAAGAAAGGGTGGTTGTCGCTCAGAGCTCGATGTTCATCGAAGCGAAGAGCCTCTTATTTTCCTTTATTTTACCGCCTCACCTCCGCCCCCTTGGCCTCCAGCTTCTTCAGCACCTGCTGGTGCACGGCGGCCACCTCGGGCTCGGTCAGGGTCCTTTCCGCCGCCTGGTAGGTGATGGAATAGGTCAGCGCGCGCTTTCCGTCCGGAATCTTTTCGCCGCTGTAGTCGTCGATCAGCTCGGCCTTGGCGATGAGGCTCTTGTCGGTCTTTTCGATGGCTTCCAGCAGCTCGCGGGCGGATTGCTTTTTTTCCGTGAGCACGCTCACATCCAGCTGAACGGCCGGGAATCGTGGAATGGCGCTGTATTTGGCCTTGGGCTCCAGCTCCATGCGGTGCAGGGCCTCAAAATCGATCTCTGCCACGGCGACGCGCGTTTTGATGTCGAAGGCTTTGGCGATGGAAGGATGCAGCTCGTAGAGCTCTCCCACAGGCTTTCCCCGCAGCATCAGCGTGGCGGCCCGCCCCGGATGCTGCCAGGGGCGGAGCGAAGAAATCTCCGCGGCTTGGGCCGTCAGCCCCAGGGCTTCGGCGGCACCCTGCACGACTCCAAAATCCTCCCCGGCGCTGGCCAAAATCAGGGCCGAGCGCTCTTCGTGCCCTGCTCCGGTTTTCCGGTACACCCGGCTGAGCTCGAATACCTTCATTCGCTTCTGGTAGCGCAGGTTCTCGGCCATGGCCTCCAACGTGCGGGGCAGCAGGCTGGTTCGCATCAGCGAAAGGTCGCCGGAAAGGGGATTGGCGACCTCGATCATCTCTTCGCTCGTCTCCAACCCTGTCTTCCGGAGCAGCTCCGGCCCCAAAAAGGCAAAGGAATACAGCTCGTCCCAGCCCCAGGCGGTGAGCGCGTTTTTCGTCCGCTTCTCCCTTTCGCGGCGCGCGTTGGCCGGAATGGGGGCGATGGATTTGACCGGCGTGAGCTCCGGCAGGCTGTTGAAGCCGTGGATGCGTGCGATCTCCTCGATCAGGTCGGCCTCCATGCCCACGTCGTTTTGGCGCCAGCTGGGCACGCTCACCTGGTATCCGCCTTCGGCCTTCTCCGCCACGAAGCCCAAATCCTTCAGGATTTTTTCGACTTCTTGGGGCTTCACCTCCACTCCGATGAGCTTTCGGATTCGGGAAAGCCTCAATTCGATCACTCGCTTTTCCGGAGCCTGATGGCGGATATCCATCACCTCGCTCGCCACCTTGGCGCTGGGGCAAAGCTCCAGAATCAGTTCAACGGCGCGCTCCAGGCCGGCCTTGGCCAGCTCCGGGTCCACGCCCTTTTCGTAGATGATTCCTGCGTCGCTGATGTGCCCCAGGCTGCGCATGGCCTTGCGCACCAAAGTGGGGGGGAACACAGGGGCATGGAGCCAGATTTTTTCTGTTTTGGCCTGAATGCCGCTGGAAAGGCCTCCCATAATGCCGCAAAGGTCGAAGTTCTCGTGCCCGTCGTTCAGCACAATCGTTCCTTCCGGCAGCTCATGCTCTGCTCCGTCCAAGGTCGTCATTTTTTCGCCCTTCCGGCTAGCTCTCATCGCCCAGCTTTTTCCCTGAATCCGCTCCAGATCGAAAGCATGCATGGGCATGCCCAACTCCAGCATCACATAGTTGGTGATATCCACCAAATTGCTGATGGCGTTGATGCCGCAAGCAATCAGGCGCCGCCTCATCCACTCCGGCGACTCCTTCACCTCCACGCCCGTCAGGTACACGCCCAGGTAGCGCGGGCAAAGCTCCGGCGATTCGATCGTCACCTGGATGGGGGCAGGGGAGCCGTTCCGCGGAATGTCGACAGCTTTTTCCTCCTTCCATTCGCCTAGGCCGTTGGCCACGAACTCCCTGGCGAATCCGCGCTGGGAAAACAGGTCGCTTCGGTTGGTGATGGCGTGGTTGTCGATGTCCATCACGGCATCGTCCAGCTGCAGGGCCTGGGCCAGGGGCGTGCCCACGGGCGCCTCCAGGCCGCTCAGGTCCACAATCTCCTTTTCGCTTTTCTTGGGGAACATCTCGGCCAGGCCGATCTCCTCGGCGGCGCAGATCATGCCGAAGCTCTCCTCCCCCCGGATCTTGGCCTTCTTCATTTCCACCACTTCCTCGCCGTGCCAGCGCACCACGGCGCCCAGCTGGGCGAAGGCGACCTTCATTCCTTCCCTCAGGTTGCTTCCGCCGCAGACCACCTGGGCCGTCTCCTGCCCGTCCCACACCTGGGTCAGGCTCAAGCTATCGGCATTGGGGTGCTTTCGGATCTCCTTGATCTGCCCCACCACCACTTTATCCAGCCCTTCGCCCTGGCGCTCCAGGGTTTCCACCTCGGCCGTGCGCTCGGTGATCAGGTCCTTGATTTTGTTGTGGTCAGGTTCGGTCAGGGCGATGAAATCCTGGAGCCAGCTGAGGGAGATCTTCATGGGTTGCAGATGAGGAATCATGCCACTTCGCTCCGATGTCCATCAGAGCTTCGTAGCATTGATAGTATTATAAATTGCGAGTGGGTATCAGGCGGGCGAAGTATAGCCGATCGCAGGGTTTTGAGGAAGTCGTTGGGAGGCGGGGCCACCCCCTTGCCAAGCATTCCTCATGCTGCTAGAATCACCCCCCTGATCCTTCACATTCATGCGGGCATCCTTCCGCCTTCGAAAATCTTTCAGCTTGCCCTTGGGTGGTCCAAGGGATAGCCGAACAAGCGAAGGCAGAAGTCCTGTCCGCAGGCGAAAGGAATTGCAGATGTCAGATCAAGATGTTGTGGAACAGCAAGAGCGTGCTGCCGAACTCGAGCGATTGGGACTTCGAGGCGTCGACCCCAAGATGTTCTTTGCCCAAGGGCAAGATTTGTGCCGCCTGATCGAAGTGGCCGATCTCTACTTGGCCGCCCTTTCCAACGACAGGGACGTCCAGGGGCTTTGGAACTCCTTCATGGCTTACTCCGGACCTCCCATCTCAAGGCCATCCAGAATCCCTGGATCTCCACTGGCAATATTCCCGGCGCGCTCTGCTCCACCTGGTTCTGCGAGGCGAGATCAAGGCCGACTATGTCGCCTCCCGACTTTCGGGCGCTCAGCATCCCGAGGCCGTTCTGGTGTCGGCCCTTTGCCTGTTCATCGCCGGGGAGCCGGAAGAACGGCTCATGGAAATGCAGAATGATGAGGAGATTCAAGTTCTCCTGGACAAGGAAGAGCCCCCCGAAAATCCATACGAAGCCTGGCTCACTCACCTTGTCATCTCTCTTCTGGCTTTCGTGGATATGCAGATGAGGTTCCTCCTGCTGAACCTTCTCATCTTTGACAAGCTCGTGCCCCTCGCTGCCGAGCTGGATGAAGCCCAGCGCTACGCCACCTGGCGCCGCTACCGCCTCGCTCAGGCCAAGCCTGCTGCCAGCCAGGACGGGGAGTGAAAGCTCCCGCCCCCAAGCGGCCCCCGATTCGTCGGGGCCGCTTTTCAACGATAAAATCCAAAGCGCTTCAAATTCTGTCGCTCAGAAGAGCGCAGCGATGAAGAGCCTCCGTATTGTCCCACCCGTCATTCCGGCGACCGTCTGTGACCTAATTTCAGCGATGGGACAAAGCCGGAATCCAGCCTTTTTCCGCCTCGCCAGCCAGCACGATTAAAGGCCCTGGATTCCCGATCAGGTCGGGAATGACATACGGAAAGAAAGACATGGATTCCGTGTCGTGGCACGGAATGACGGATGGGGGGCTCGCAAAATAGGAAGAGGCTCTTCGCTCCGATGCATCGGACCTCTGAGCGACAGCAGTTTTTTTTCTGGATTCCGGATCGTAGTCCGGAATGACGGGGGGTGGCAGGCTCCCAATGATCCCTGCCTACCGGCAGGTAGGCCTACTCTCCCAAATTTCCCCATTCTCCCAAAAAAAGCAGGCAAGCTGAAATACCGCCTCCGGCCATGGTTATCCCCATTTATTCCAGGTGGGTGCCCGCAAGTCTGCACCGCAATGCAGGCAGATAATAAGGCTCCCTTAAACAGAGTGGTAAAGAAAAAACATGACGAGGAAAAGCGCATATTCCAGCCTCTGCATTATGGCATGAAACGGATGGCAGAACAACCAAGGTCTGCAAGGATTTGGAGGCAGGCGAGATTCGCGAATCTCGCCTGCTTTTTTGGGAAAATTTTTTTCATTTCCTTTTCTCCGGCTCCACAAATCTCATCCCCAGAGCCTCAAAAATCTCCTCTTCCGTGCGGCTGGCCAGCACCTCCCCTTGCCGGCTGAGGGAGTACTCGTTCAGCAGGCAGCCCTGCTCTATGGCCTTTCTGCGCATGGAAACGTTGAAATCCTTGCTTCCCGTGAAATACAGCAGGGCCGCTCCGTAGCTCTCCAGGGGCACTGCCCTCACATCCACCTGCAGGTCCTGGGGCAGCAGGACGAAAGAGATCTTGGTCTCTCCGCTGCCCAAAAGCTTCATCTGCGGGAAGAGCTCCCTCAGGGCGGCCTCGATCTGCTTGGCGCTGGCGCTTCCTCCCACCAGAATGTCCACATCCCCCACGGTGGGGGCCTGGCGGCGGTAGCTGCCCGCCGCCTCTGCCCGCTTCACGCCTTTTAGGCTGCGGAGCTTGGGCAGTATTTTTTCAATGGCCTCCTGCGCTTCCGCCCGCTCATGCCTTTTCTTCTTTTCCTGATGGGAGGCGATGGAAGCCAGGATCTTTTCCACGCTTTTGGGGCCGAAGCCCTCCAGCTTCTCCAGTTCGCCCTGCTTTGCCTTCTCCAGCAGATCCTCCTTGGAGCGGATGCCGAGCTGAACGAAAAGCTTGCCCACGCTTTTGGGGCCGAGGCCTGGAATGGAGAGCAGATCGCGCACGGAGCTGGGCACCTGGGCCCTCAGCTCCTCCAGG
>JACCDN010863095.1_pt1 | contig 22409 bp, 17 predicted proteins | sample 7441691 | NCBI WGS metagenome assembly JACCDN01 (sample SAMN15323439, study PRJNA562643) | freshwater metagenome | isolation source: river surface water | place: USA:Blue River Watershed | collected 2017-08-16 | reverse complement strand
CATTTTCGGTTACCGAAGGAACCGGTGGCAAAGTAGCCAAGGCAGCTTCAGCTTCATTGAGTTCAGATTCGGCAGAAGACTTGGCTTGCTGAGCGAGGTCAGTGTCGCGTTGGATTCTCGATTGCTCACTCTTAGCTGCATCAACTTGAGCGAGCAAACGCCCAACTCGTTCCGCTCTTGCGGCAAGTTCGGCGTCGTGCTGCTGAAGCTTAGACAGCGCATCTCGGGTTGCCGTTTCAGCTGTTTGTGACTTTGACTTCAGTTCTGTGACCAGCTCAGTTTGGACCTGAATTTCTCTTGCCAGTTCGTTCAATCTCTTCGTTGCTGAGTCTCGCTCTGCCACTAACTCAAGCTTGGAGAGTTGTTTAGATCCACCACCTCGCACCAGAGAACTCGCAATAAGGTCACCATCTTTCGTGATGATCGTTTTGCCAGAAAACTTCCCCGAGTCTAGTGCTGTGCTGGCCTCACCTATATTGCTCGCAATGTAGATAGAGGAGAGAACATCGAGAATGCTCTCGGGTGCAGAAATGACACTGTCCGCGCAAGTGAGCCCGGCAATTTCCGCCGAATTGCGAGAGACAACTTCTCCACTTGAAACTAGGAACTCCGCACGTCCTAGTCCCTCACGCTTTAGGTAATCAAGGGCTGCTAATGCCTGTGCCCTAGTCTCGACAACCACTGCATCCGCCAGAGTCCCCAGCGCAGCTGCGATCGCAGTTTCAAAGCCAGCCTTTATGGAAACCGAGTCAGCCAGAAGACCCTTGACACCTTGAAGCTTCGCTTTTCTGACTTCTGCACTGCCATCCGATTGATCAAGTGTTAGAGAAAGGGCAGAGTGCTTGGCGGCAACTGCATCCCGCTCTCGTTCTAGGGTGTGCAAATTGGCTCTCGCAATTTCTACTTGCTCAAGAGATTCGCTCTGACTTTTCTGAGCTTGTTCATATTCAGAACGTTGCCGATTGTCCGAAACAGATTCCAACTCAGCGGCTAGAGTTTGGTGTTCTGAGCTCAGTGTAGAAACTCTCTCAGTGACGTCTCGAAGCGATTCGGTAAATCTCTGAAGTTGAGCAATAGCGCCTTCTAGCTTCGATTGAGCAACTTCTTTAGCTGAAGTCAGTTTCGCAATTTCTCGCTCTGCCTCTTCCAAGGAGCTTCGCTGACGAAGTTGGTCAGCTTCAAAATTTGATAAATCAGATGATGCGGCCTGACGAGCTTCCTCAGCAGAGCGAAGTTCTTGAGAAATTACTTCTAGCTGTGAATCAAGAGCCTGCAGATCTTGCTCTGCAGTTTGCAGTTGGACTTCGAGCTCGGAGGCTTCAGAATCTCTGGATGCGGCAACTTGTTCACTCAGCAGTGCAATTCGTTGAGACGCGAGATTTTGACTGCCACGAAGTCTTTGTTCGAGGCTCTCAAGATCAAAAAGTCTCTTTCGCAAGTCGTCGAGTTCGGAACTTACCAATTGAGTCTCAAGCTCGTTGATTGCTGCACGATTTGCAACCAGCTGCTGCTCGGCATATGAGCTCTCAGCACGACGCTCTGATTCTGATGCCGAAGCTGTGGCAAGCATGCTCTTGAGTTCTCTGATTTGGAAAGCAAGAAGTGCTGACTTTGCGCTTCTAGCTTGCCCCGCAATCTCTTGAGCCTGTCTAGCCACCTCTGCCTGACGGCCAAGAGGTTTTAATTGCCTTCTTAGCTCTCCAGCCAGGTCGTTCAAACGAGTGAGGTTCACCTGCATGGCCTCGAGCTTTCGCTCGGTCTTTTCTTTTCTTCTTCGGTACTTCAAGATTCCGGCAGCCTCTTCAATGAAGGCTCTGCGCTCAATAGGGGTTGCACGAAGGACAGTGTCCAGTTGGCCCTGGCCAACAATGACGTGCATTTCTCGGCCGAGTCCCGTGTCACTCAAAAGCTCTTGGACGTCCAGAAGTCTGCATTGCTCGCCGTTGATGGCATATTCCGAAGTTCCGTTTCTGAACAAAACTCGGCTGATGGTCACTTCTGAATATTCAATAGGGAGTGCGCCATCTGAATTGTCAATGGTTAGCTGAACCTCGGCTCGGCCCAGTGGGCCCTTGGTTGCGGTTCCAGCAAAGATGACGTCTTCCATCTTGCCGCCTCGCAAAGTCTTGGCACCCTGCTCACCCATTACCCAGGCAAGGGCATCTACCACGTTAGATTTGCCCGAGCCATTAGGCCCAACTACACAGGTAATACCTGGCTCAAGAACGAGAGTGGTGGGCTGGGCGAAGGACTTAAATCCCTTGAGGGTGATGCTTTTTAGATGCAAGCTTCTTCACCCCTTCTGGTTCCAAAGCTAAAGCATAGTCAAGCTAAGTCCTGGTTTTTGTCACCTGACGGTCAACGTAGTGACCTGAACAAGGACCCCCTCAATGTAGACGGATACCGTCACCTGCTGACCCTTGTTGGCTGGAATAGCCTTTTGGAAATCATTGGTCGTTGGCGTCCATGAGTACCACTTGCCCGAAACCTGAGCTGAGATCTGAAGTTCAGCGGCGTTTAGGCTTCGAATCCGAATTTGCCCTCCAAGGGAACTGACTTGGGTTTCATAACCGGAATCTATTCCCGTCTGCTTGGTGGACAAAGTCCTACTTGATGCATTCCAACTTACGGGAAGCACGGCAGTGAATGTCTTGCCTCCGGCTCTAACTGTTGCCGTGACATTGGCAGTGCCCACGCCTTCGGCCGCGTTAGAGATACGCACAGTATTGACGGCTTGACCAGTCCAAGTCCCATTTGATTCCCGCCTGCTGGCAAAGGTTCGCAGAACCGACTGAGATACCTGAAGAGGGCCAGAAGTGGAGAATTGAACCAATTCAGGCTTGAACTCGGTACCGGTTAGGGAGCTCACCAGAGCTACAACGCTTAGTTCTCCGGTAGACGAGTTGAAAGTTCCGCCTATAGATAACTTGCTCGCAGAACTTCTTTGCCAGACCAACCTCTCAGTTTTACCGCCCATGCTTTGCTCCCAAGGACGAATACCTTGCATTACCGGCTCGATTGCTAGTGAATCCCACGCATAGGGAAGGGAATTTTCGAGACGCAAAGTAATTTGTCCAGAAGCATTGGTTTTGCGTTTTATCCAAAATTGATCTCTGTGAGCAGGCGTGAGCCTCAGACCATCAATTCGCAAATTTACGGAAGTGCGAAGTAGGTGGGCGTCAATACGAATGTCTACTTCTCTTCCAACAATTGGTTTGCCCGTTTTGTCAAGGAAAGTGGCCGAGTAATTGGCAAGTGTTCTAGTGACCGGTATTTGATGCCAGCGCTCGGCAAAAAGAGGATCCGGCGAGTCCTGCCCGGAATAACTTTGAACATCTGTTCCAGTCATGAGTGTCTTGATCTGACCTAAATCGTCATGCCCGTTAGTGACAGTAACTTTCTTCAAGTCAAAACCAACATCCGACAAAGGCTCGTAGCGCAGCGTGTATTCCACGGTCTTGTCACCCGCTGAAATATTTGGAAATTCAAATTTCGTTGCACTAATTTGAGGATGGTTGTTGAAAGTACCAGTTGACGACTCGGAGCGACATCTGCCTATGGGATCGCATGCGTATGCGATAGCACGCACTAATGAAGTGTCAATGATGTTTTCTAGCCCCTGTCCTACTGCCTCGAACCCGCTGGCCTGAGAAAACCAGGCAACAGACTGTTTAGCGTTGGTCAAAATCGGCTCAGGTGAAAAATCAACAAAGCTTTGAAATTCTTTAGTGGATATGAAATTGATATCAACCAAGTCTGAACGAGGCTCATAAGGGTCTGTAATGTCATCGTTGTCTAAGTCAAGCCAAGCTCGAACTGAACCAGCAAAATTCCTGTCAATTAACGAGGTAAGAACTAATTGAGTTCGGTTTATGTAGTCTTCGGCTGCCCCTGCAGAAAATATCATCCTGTCGTTGTTGACAAACTCTAGGCACTGACGCAAGTTGGAATCAGAAGTCAGTAGGCTCCCATTGCATTTTCCGGCCGAACCCTGAAAAATCACAGCCCTTATTCCTGAACTAATTCCCTTATCCAGCGCGAGTTGAAACTTGAATCTTGACCACGAATATGAATTTGACTCTCCGACTGAACGGCTCTGGATACTGATTGCAGTGCCGCTGCCCGTCACAACAGTTTGACGGCTGACTTTGAGTTCAATTCGAGGTTCAGCAGCTACAGGACTGGCAAAAATCGAAGTGCTCAAAACCGCCAAAATCGCAGTTAGCGCCAGCTTTTTCATAAATTCCGCCCCCAAAGTGAAATTCCTATAGGGCTAAGCTTAGGGAGTTCGTTTCCCGGGAAGCCAGATGTATCAAGAAAAAATTAGAAATGTGGCAATTGTTGCCCACGTAGACCACGGAAAGACCACCCTCGTCGATGCCATGCTACGCCAGACTGGCGCTTTCACATCACACCAGGCAGTTGCCGAACGAGTTATGGATTCAGGTGACCTGGAAAAGGAAAAAGGCATCACAATCCTTGCCAAAAATACCGCTGTTACCTACTCCGGGCCTTCTGCCCAAGGAAAAGAAATCACCATCAACGTCATTGACACCCCTGGCCACGCAGACTTTGGTGGAGAGGTCGAAAGAGGCCTATCCATGGTTGACGGAGTGGTGCTTCTTGTCGACGCTTCCGAAGGCCCACTCCCCCAGACTCGATTTGTTCTGAGAAAAGCTCTCGAATCCAGGCTCCCTGTGATTTTGCTCGTGAACAAAACTGACCGTTCCGATGCTCGAATTGACGAGGTTGTCGAGGAAAGTCACGATCTGCTTCTTGGTCTCGCTTCGGATCTTCACGACACCGTCCCAGATTTGGACGTTGACGCCATTTTGGAATTGCCAGTTATCTACGCCTCTGGAAGAGCTGGCAGAGCTTCCCTAACTAAACCTGCTGATGGCAACCTTCCAGACTCTGAAAATCTAGAGCCTTTATTTGAGGCAATTCTCAAATACATCCCGGCCCCAGACTTTGAAGATGGCGCCCCCCTTCAGGCACATGTGACCAACCTTGACGCGTCTCCATTCCTAGGTCGACTCGCGCTACTAAGGATCTATAACGGTGAAATCAAGAAAGGCCAGCAGGTTGCCTGGGTTCGTCAGGATGGGACCACTCAGCAGGTAAAGGTTACTGAGCTGCTAGGAACAAAAGCTCTTGATCGAATCCCCATTGAAAAGGCCGGTCCTGGGGAAATTGTGGCAGTTGCAGGTATTGAGGAAATCACCATTGGAGAGTCTCTATGCGAACTGAATGATGTAAGGCCTTTGCCGCTCATCAAAGTGGACGACCCAGCCATCTCTATGACAATTGGTATCAATACCTCACCGTTAGCAGGAAGAGTCAAGGGCGCAAAAGTTACTGCGCGATTAGTGAAAGAACGTCTAGATCGAGAGCTAATTGGAAATGTGTCAATCAAAGTCTTGCCAACCGAGAGACCCGATGCTTGGGAGGTTCAGGGTCGAGGTGAGTTAGCGCTGGCGATTCTGGTTGAGCAAATGCGACGCGAGGGATACGAACTAACCGTTGGAAAGCCACAAGTTGTCACCAAGAAAATCGATGGCAAGATACACGAACCCATGGAAGACTTGACTATTGATACCCCGGAAGAATTTCTTGGTGCGGTGACTCAATTTGTTGCGGCTCGAAAAGGCCGCATGACCAACATGGTGAGCAACAGCACTGGCTGGGTCAGAATGGAATTCCGTATACCATCTCGTGGGCTTATCGGTTTTCGAACAGAATTCCTGACAATTACCAAGGGTTCTGGAATAGCAAATGCACTGGCAGCAGGCTTTGAGCCCTGGACGGGTGAAATTGTGACCCGCCTGAACGGATCTATAGTTTCAGATCGTGCAGGGTTCGTCACTCAATTCGCGCTTACGGCATTGCAAGACCGTGGCACCTTTTTCGTTCAGCCTGGTGAAGAGGTGTACGAAGGAATGGTGATAGGTGAAAACGCGAGGCAGGGAGATTTGGAGGTTAATGTGACTCGAGAAAAGCAACTTACAAATATGCGAGCTGCTTCTTCAGACGCATTTGTAAACCTGGTGCCTTCAAAGCACATGTCTCTTGAAGCAAGTCTAGAGTTCGCAGCAATTAACGAATGTGTTGAGCTTACTATTTCTAGTGTCCGGATTAGAAAAAATGTCTTGCTTGCACACGATCGGAAGAAAATGGTAGCCGGCCAAAGGTTAAATTAGTCAGCATGAAACAATTGAAACAGCCCTAGACCCCTCTTTGCTGATCGAAAAGCCAAAAATAATCTTGGGATACCTTTCACTACAAAATACATAGTACTTTTGAAATCCCGAAGGAAATGGCCGCCGACGTAAAGGCACCTCTTTACCCAACAAGCAAAGCTAGTGGCTCTCGCGCACCATAAAGATGCTGCCAAAATACCAAAACCTGAATATTGCACCCTCTCAGCGTCTAGACGAATTAATTCAATTCTCTTGCAACTTGCTAGCGCGATAAGATCACAAAGAGTTGAAACGAAGCTCGCCTCCGCCTCAACGGAGTAATTGGCGGTATCCCAATTTGGTGAGAGTGGGAGTTTGGTTGCTCTAAGAGAAATGTCGTCAGTGAAGATTAAGGAATCCTGCGGATGGCGCTCAAGGGACGAGAAGAGAAGTTCAAAAGAGCTTCTGTAATCGGAATTCCGGTAATGGATGCCATTTGATTTGGAAAAGTCGTGCCCTTTCAGTAAATCTCTTACGCTGTTTTTGAGCTCGTTGCTGGGCTGAAGCCAAGCAAAAGCGATTAGGGAGTCTAGGCCACCACCCCACTGTTCATGTAAGACTAGCCGCCAGCTCCTTAAATCTTGGTGGCTCCAAGTCAAGTAAGTAGACGATTCCTTATCCACAAGCCAGCCCCGATATTCGCGAATTTCGTATGATCTTGGCTCGACCTTATTCGAGACAGCTTCAGGATATGTAGAACTTTGAATGGATGAAACAGCTCTTGAGGGGTACTCCCCTCCTTCACCTTGAAACAAATGAGGTCCCCTAAAAAGTACATTTACATCGAATGGGAAGCGGTCGTTGTAGCGCAAATCTAGGATCAAATCACGTTTTGTTTTTTTGGCATACTTAATTGATTTCCCGACCTGGCACAAAATGTCGTTGAGACCGCCGAGTGGCCTGCACAGCAGATAAGTGCCTGCGATCTTCTCAGTAGACATAGAAGCCTATTTTCTTTAGTAGAGATCTTGCGTGCCCAAAGCTTAGGATGGCGTAAACGAATGGAGTACCAAACGCCCTTTTTATTGCAAGGGCCGAGACTCTAAGGCCGTGGTCTTTGATTGCCTGAAGTATAAATAATATCTTTCTAAATTGTCGAATAAAAATGTTGGATCTGGGTTTTTTTCTCACTCCTATGTTTGATCTTTGGACGTCTTCCGTTGATTCAAAAATCCGTGTTGAACTAACGCCAAAGTTGATTGAATGCATCCACCATGGCCAATCTGCGAGGTCGACAGCTTCTTTGTGTTTGGAGGCTATAACCGCGGCTGGTCGATTAATAAAATAAGCCGAGGTGAGTGTTGGTGGCACTAGGCACTTAAGTACTTGTTTGGTGAATGGCTGTCTGTGAGCGAGGACGGTTTTTTTCCCAAAAGAAACCTGAACGATCCAAGGCCCAGTCAGTTTACGAAGATCATTTTGTATTTCAGCAATTTCACTAGCCTTCACAAATTCGGCGTCTTCTTCACAAATAAGCACGAAGTTGGACTCAGAATTTTGGGCTATTTTCTCCCACAAGAGTTGATGGGCACGCAAACAACCTATTTCACCTTTCAAAGGTTCCCGTGAATGTAGCCTCCAGAAAGTAGATAAATGCATCTCGTCAATTTTATTCATATCGCGAATTCTGACTCCCGGGGAACTCTCCACGTGGTAACCCTCCATTTTCAAGCTCTCAAATAGTTCAAGCGGTGGATTGTTCTCGGGAAGGACTATTACCTTGGCCCGTAGGTCCCCCTTATCACTTTGCATTGCGTATTGCCCTTTTTAGCCCTAACAACATTCGGTGATAAATGTCGAGCCTTAGAAGAATTTCGGCATAAGTCATTATGACCATTTGTCTGATACTTAGTTGGATTTGACCAAAGTTGCTATCTCTTTTACTTGAAGGTAATTTTTCAATTTGGGTGCCTGAATAGGTGTGAGTGGCACTTTGGCCAAAACCGACGTTCTGCACCAAATTTTCACTAGGCCTTATCGTGTAATAACGACTCACTACTAAATAGGCAGCGAACTGAAAGTCCCAAATGTTCTTTGAAATTCGAGACATCCTTAGCCCTCTATGAAAGAATAATGTAGGTAAAAGTCCCACTCCACACCATAGAACATGCTTGTAGATTGACCATTGCTGAGGAATCTCAAACGAATTGCTGGAAAGCCTATCCCTCCAGGTCGCCCATCCCCAGGTTTCACTAATTCTCGATTTGTACATGAATGGTGAGCCACAGTTTGAGCTAAAGGCTTGTCGGCCCGATATGCATCCAACACTGGAGTCAGATTTATAGTGAATTAGGGCATATTGGCAGTACGAGAAAAAACTTCTCGATGGCAAGCAGTCATCTTCTAGCACGATTACGGAATCGCAAGTGGCAAAAACTTTTTCCAGGCCAAATTTAAGTGCCGCTCGAGTACCTTGATTTCTTTCTAGTTGAAAAATAGAGAGAGAATCCCCAAAGAGATTTAGGGCATTGGAAGCGAGTTTCTGCTGAACAGATTGAATATCTTCCTCTTGAGGCCCATCAATGACTAGAAAAACGGGGCCTACCCCACTTTCAATCGCACTTTCTAAGACTTGAAGAGTTTCCTCAAAGCGACGGTAGCCAAGCACAAGAACTCCTGTTTTCATTTGAACCGTCACAACAATTCGTCCTCAAACTATTCATGTATTAGCATCTTATTATGCGCGTTCCGTTGGCCGTTCCTAATCTCTCAGATCTGGAGCGAAGGTATCTTCTTCAGGCGTTTGACTCCACCTGGCTCACTTCATCCGGAAGCTTTAACTCAAGAGTTGAAAACGAACAATTCGAGAGGTTCTCGGGTAAGCCTTATAACCTTCTTTGCTCGAACGGCACCGTTGCCCTTCATCTTGCTTGCATGGCTATTGGATTGCAGCCAGAAGATGAGGTTATAGTACCAACGTTGACATACATAGCTTCGGTGAATGCTGTAGCGTACACACAGGCAAAACCAGTTTTTGTTGACGTGAGCCCAAAATCGTGGGTAACAACCCTAGAGTTACTTGAAGGAGCAGTCACCAGCAACACTAAGGCTATCATCCTCGTGCACCTTTATGGCCATTCTGTTGACACGATTGGAATAAAGGAGTTTGCCGGACGGCGAGGAATCTTTATTATTGAGGACGTTGCCGAAGCGATTGGTGGTAAGAACCGGGGAATCTTAAACGGAAGTGCGGCGGATATTTCAACTTTTTCTTTTTATGGAAACAAGTTAGTGACGAGCGGTGAGGGCGGAGCCGTATCTACAAGTTCCCAGGAGCTTTACGAAAAAATGAGGCTCTTAAGAGATCAGGGAATGGACTCCTCACGTCGCTACTATTTCCCGGTTATCGGATATAACTACAGGCTGACTAATCTGCAAGCGGCAATTTTGTCGGCACAGCTCGAGAGGTTCGATGAAATTAGGCAGATTCGTACAGAACAAGCCCAGGAATACAACCGGATGATCGAAAACTTAGAGTCAATTGAAACGCAACCCATTCAGGACTGGTGCGAATGGTCACCTTGGCTATATTCTATTTTGTTAGAGTCAGTCGACAAAAGACGCCTTATTGTTCAAGAATTGAGAAATGCGGGTATAGAGACTAGACCGTTCTTCATTCCAATTCATACTCTCCCTCCTTATTTAGGAAGCGAAACAAAACGTAGTCTGGACTGCTCAGTGGATTTATCAAATCGAGGAATGAATCTTCCACTTGGTCATCATGTCAACTCTTCAATAATTCAAGAAATTTATTCAGTTCTTGAAAAATTGACATGAAAATTGCAATTGATGCAAGAATCACCCCAGGTGATGTGGGAGGGGTTGCTACATACATTCACCTTCTTCACTCCGCAGCTAGAGTTTTGCCTAAAATAGAGTTCGTCTTTCTTGTTTTAGCTGGCTCGGAATTACTCTCAGGCAAGGAAGAGAAGTGCGAAAACATCAGCTACATTGTGTTCCGCAATAAAGTCAAGTCATTGCAAAAGAAGTTGTTGAAGTTTCGAACTCTAGAAAAGTTAGCCAGACTCGGCTATCAACTACTGAGCCCGAGTCGATTATCGGATTCAAGACTTGAGAAAATGCTAATGTCTCTAGGAGTAGACATCTTACATTGCCCTATTCAAGACTCGCCAATGTTACGTATTCCTACAATTTATCACCCACATGACTTGCAACACCTAGCCATGCCAAATAATTTTCATTGGATTACTCGTCGTTACCGAGAAAGAAGGTGGAGACGACTAGCCTCAGAAGCTCGACTTGTAATAGTGGGAAGCGATTTTGCCAAGAATGAGGTCATAGGTTTTTGGAAGATAGATCCAATGAAAGTAAAGGTGCTAGCGGCCCCTATTCGAGATAGCCTCGAAAGAAACTCGCTGACTACTCAGCCCAGTGAGATTGTTTTATATCCCGCAAATTTATACCCCCATAAGAATCATGAGACAATAATCCGAGCTTGCTCCCTATTGAAAAACAAGAAATTGAAATTTGTATTCACCGGTTCCGGGCCACGTGAAACACATCTTAGAAAACTAGCTGCTGAATTAGGGGTCCAGGATCGCATTCTGTTTTCAGGTCCGATTGAAATACAAGCGCTAGTCGATCTCGTAAATTCGTGCTTGCTCGTCGTTGTGAGCAGCCAGTACGAGGCAGGGAGCTTCCCTATTCTTGAAGCACTTTCAAGGGGTAAGAAGGTTTTGGCTTCGGCAATTGAGCCATTTTTGGAACTAAGGCATCCGTTATTGCAAATTTACGGAGATCCGCTGGATGCTCGATCGCTTGCACTAAGTATTGATAGATATAGTCATGAGCCTTCCATACGAGAGTCCGTGTTAGCAGACACAAACATTCCGGATTTGAACTTGTTCGCAAAAAATTTGTCAATATTCTACGAAATTTGTCTAGCTGGAGATCCCACATAGGTTCCCGGTTCCTCAATTGAGCGAGTGACCACTGCACCAGCGCCAATTACAGATCCAGATACCACGGAAATGCCGGGCAAAAGCACTGCACCGGCACCAATATAGCAGCATTCACCAATAGAAACGCGCCCCAATATTGTTGCCCGGGGGCCCAAAAATGTATTTCTGCCTATGGACGATTCGTGCTCAACTACTGCTCCGGTGTTTAGGATGGCGTGCTCGCCCACAATGACTTTTGGCCCGACAATAACACCTTCAAAAATTTGAACGGAATCAGCAATAGTCGAGACACTCGAAACAATAGCAGTCGAGGCTACAAACCCGGACAGCTTAGACACTTGCTCTAGACGTGAGATAGTGCGGTTTCTGGATTGTAGAGAATCACCCACTATTCCAAAAACTAATGAAGAGTATCTATCCACATCAAACTCTTCTTGGGACACAAATTCCAAACTTTTAATTTGGGTATGCTCTCCTAGAGCACGCAAAACCGATGAAACCGATTCTGCGTGTCCTCCCTGCCCTATGACTAAAATCATGAAAGGAGCTTACCGAATGCGTGAATTAGTTGTGCTTTTTGAGCCGAAACCGACGAAAAGAGGAACAACCTCAGCGATTCTCAACTTTCAAGCTTGCTTGGCGGCGAACGGCATAGACACAAAGCTTGCCTATTTTGAGGCGGGCAATGAGGAGATTGGTGATGCGCTTAAACTAGGACACGACGCCCGGGACAATCAAGCACGATTGGAGCGCATAGGATGCACAATTTTTTACGCGATAGAGTCACACGAATTTGTACAAGATTTCGCTGATGCCAAATTTCTGACGCTAATCCACAAGGTGTTTCCTTCGTCCCATGTCTTGCAAGACTCGACTATTTACGTCTCCAGGTGGCTAAGGGATTCAATGCAAGGAGTCCTTGGAAAAATTAAGGGCATTTTTCTGGATTTTCAAGTTGGTGCTAAGCCGGATTATTCAATCATCTTTGGACAATACCCAAGTGATGTGCCTTACTTACCTCACGTCATTCCGAAAATAACTAAAGGAAATGGCCTACGAGAAGAGCTAGGGATTCCCAAAGATGCAGTCGTGTTGTCCAGTCTTAGTGACCCTAGTCAATTTGATCTTCGCTGGGTAAAACGCGAAGTGCTTCGACTGCTCGAAAAAAATGAGAACTGGTACTTTCTGGGTTCACATTTAGGTAAATCGCCCAACCCAAGGGTCTTGAGTGACTTTTATTACTCCAGAGATGACTTACCTAGATTGCTGGGTGCAACTAATCTGACTGTTTTTGGAAGAAAAATGGGTGAGTCTTTTGGAGTTGGAATAGCCGAATCATTATCAGCTGGAATACCCGCAATTGCTTGGGCTGGGGGTCGGGACAGAAACCACCTTGTTACTTTGCGGGATTTGAACATGACTTATGCGAACAGAAAACAGCTTAGAGATTTGATTATTTTGCACGTCAAATCAAACCCTGACCTCTCTCTTTTTGAGAGAAATCTTGGGGAATACCGATGTCAGGAAGTTTTCGAACGCTTTATTCGCTTGGTAGAGAGCCGAAGAACGTCGACTAAAACACATGACAAATAATAAGGGAACAGGGTAAACCAGTACCTCATTTTGTAAAAACCCATGTGCCTGAAGGGGCCATCGACAACGAGGCAATCAGCATCTTTCTTCGACCGCCAGTGTCTGTCAATAACATTCTCACCCGACCTGGCCGGAACATTCGAAGTCTCATCATTCTCTAGTCTTGACCTAACCCAAGTCAATGCCCGCGCACTCAGAAAGATTGGGTTGAATGTGAAATCGGTCCACTCGCTTGAAATGCGGTATGCCGGCAGACCGAACTTGTTGATAACACTCTCATAGGCATAATCGTAACCAGGGGAATTATACGGTGAGTGTATGGGGCTGTGCTTGCCAAAATTGTCAACATCACTTAGATTTCTGAGCTTACAGAACCAAGTCTCTGGGAAGGAAAGAAAAAGCAGGAGAGGATCGAGTAATGAAGGGTTCCGAAGACAGAACCAATCATCCTCCAGAAGGAGATAGCAATCGGCAGTCTGGCTAAAATCAATAGCCAAAGCCCAGCCATTCGCCATTCCTACATTTTCGGGAAGGTAAATTACGTTAGCTTCAAATAAACGGGAGAGGATCTCGGTGGCGATTCGGCCAGTGGAACGGGACCCCTGGTCAACTATCACAATTGAGTACTCCAAATTTACAGACTCTAATGATCTAATCGTGGACAGGCAGGTCATGAGTAATCGAATCGGACGATTCATAGTGAGCATCATGATTGATATTTTCATTTTGCGCCAGATCTCTCCACGATAAAATGCAAAACTAAATAGAGTGTGGCCATAAGGTATGTCATAAAGGCCCAGCCATGCGTGTGGTGGCCTCCAAGGACAAGCGCCCAGAAAATGAATGGCAAAGCTTGAATTGTTAAGTTTGGAGTGAAATCACTATATGCATCCGTTGATTGATAGTGAACTTTCGTGTAGAAAGCGCCCACCAGCGCGGCAGCCAAGATTAGACCAAAAAAACGAATTGGGTATGCTTCAATCTGTAAGTAAAAGGAATTCCAAAACCCGTATAAAACTTGGGTGTAGCTTTGTGTACCCCTTGAACTGACGGCCCCATAAAAAGACTCAGACTCTATCAAGAGACTAGTCAAAAATCTTAAAAAGTAGCTGAATACAGCACCGCCAAGGAAAAGCCATTCTGGTGACCACCTCTCCTTCCTGATGATTCTTTGATGAGATTCCCTCCAAAAAGTATTTTGAAGGGCGATTAGATAAAAGAAGAACAAGGGATAAAACAGATGAGTAAGTGAGGCCGTCATAAAGCCCATAAGAAAGAGCGCGATTTGGATTTTGCGATTTACTTGTTGACTCAAAAGAGCGAAAATTACGGTGAGCAAGCCAAACAAGTTCTGCAGCCCAAGTGCCAGCGAGAAAGAGGAAAACAATAAGTCTGAAATACACAAAAGGACCAAACTAATGCTAAAAAATATCAGAAAATCGAGTCGTGATTTCATCAAAATCATTGTTATTACCACGAGCACTAAGACGATACCAAATACAAGGAATTTTGTGTTTTCAAGACCAAAAGCAACAATTAACGGCCTAACTCCTAAAGCCTGCCAATTCCAGAAGCGGCTGTAGTCTTCAAACTTGAGTGATTCTTTCGGCAAGGAAAGACTAAGCAAAAGGTCCTCGCAGGCCGGTCGACTGGGGTCTTGGACCAACCTGCCACTCTCAAGCAGGGAGGAGTCTGAGATCGCTATTTGAATTAGGTAGCATTCTGAGAAGGAGTCTATTGTCGCCAATTTAATTGGCCCAACACTCAGAGTTACATACTCTGACTGAAAAATACCGTTTCTTTCCTGATCTAATTTAGACCTTACCTGCTCTCCAGGAATTAAAGTTCCAATCAGAACGAGGCCGCCAGAACAAAGCCACATTAGGGTAATGAACTTTCGAAAAACTCTCGTCAATTTGTTCAATCCTGAGAAAAATTAAAAATCAAGCTCTGAAAAACCATGGTTCCGCCGCATAAAATGGCGAATCCCAAAGAAAGGAGTATCCTGAGATGAGTCTCAACGTTCATCATGGGAAAACCTCCTAATATCCATAAAACTCCATACACAAACAAAACGAGACCAGAAACTAGCGCAAGCAAGAGTCCACAGAAAAATAAACTGTCTAGAAGGTTTTTGGGTTCATAGATGGAATTGAGGTACTTAGAGCTATTGCCTGACTGAGTGAAATTAGAGTCTCGATATCGAAAATTAGCGAGCGCTAGACCCTGAATGCCTAACGAAAAACCTATGCCAGACAAGAACATAGCTCCCAAGCTCAATTGAGCTTCGGCGATATTTGCCGGGCCCAAAGTGAGTCCCACAAAGACTGAAAGCGAGAGAAATGTTGCAAATATGGAGGGCCAAAGAAAAAACCGCTTGGTGGCGCTCATCAAGATGTACTTGAGGTGCCGCCAACCGTCTCGCCAGGGGCGCAAGTGCGGCTTTCGATTTCTGAGGTCAGGTTTGAGACCGGTTGGGCAATTGGAAACCTTATGACCCGAAACTAGGAATCTGTGAATCATGTGCGTTGCGAATTCCATGCCACCCGGATTGATTTGAGCATCTAAATATGCCTGCTTAGACAAAAGTCGAAGTCCACAGTGAAAATCACGAACATCTGTCCTGTATGCAAATCTCGCAATCGAGCTCAAGACTGGATTGCCCAGAAGCCTATTCATCGGCGGCATGGCCCCTTTATGGATTCCCCAGCCGTCATCTTCGCCATTTTTTTTACTCCGGGAGAATCTATCCCCAATTACTAAAGAGGAATTTTCTGCCTCCATGACTCGTGCGAAATCCGAGAGGTGTGAAAAGAAATATGAACCGTCAGCGTCACCAAAAGCAACCTTGTCGAACGACGAACTTCGTATACCAGAATCAAGGGCAAATCCATAACCCTTATCTTTCACCGTGACAACGCGAGCGCCATAGCTTTTAGCAATCTCAGCGCTGTCGTCAGTGGAGCCATTATCTGCAACAATAATTTCTAGTTCAAATTCAGAGGAAAGCGAGGTTGAGATCTCAGTCAAAACATAGGGAAGAGTGGTAGCTTCGTTTAGGCATGGAAGGACGACTGTAAGCGAATCTCTCAAAATTATGCCTTTCTCTGTCAAAACTAATCCTAGGGATACCCATGAATAAAGTTATCAGTCACCTTGTGTTAGGGAGCGGGGTTGCCGCGCTTGGGGTCGCCCATCGCCTTACTGAAAAAGGTTTGCCTTGTACTATATTAACTTCCGAGCGAGGGGACAGCCCTCCCTTAGACTTTTTAGATCTGAAGCCAGCTGGGACTTCCTTTGATCCATATTTCCACTCGAGCTCTACGCCATTGCAAGCGAAAGAGTTCCACAGTTCGCTAATCTCCTACCAGTATGGGGGATTTACGAATGTATGGGGCGGAACTTTTGAAATTGATGAAGGGCTCGAGTTCAAAAAGCTTTCAGGAGTATTTAGGCCAAAAACTGTCGGGGTGGATCTGGAAATCGATGATCGGCTTCACCGTTTAGTCGATAAAGATAAAGCTAGCCAAACAATTTATGCAAAAATATCGAGTGGGTATTCTAATTCTTTGCACTCTCAAAATTCAGATGACTTCATTCCTTGGTCACCAGTTGCTGAGTGGCAAAGATTGAGAAAGTTAAACCCTTTGCTAGAAATTAGTCGGGGCTTTCTTTGCCTTCGCATAGAACGCCACGGTGACACTTGGAAAGTATTCGCAACTAATCCGGCGGGCACAGAGTCTGTGTTTTTAGCGAAGAATCTCTATTTATGCCTTGGGGTTTTTGGTTCCGCTCAGATATTGATTAAATCAGGAATATGTAAAGACATTAGAATAATTGAGTCTCCGATTTTCTTTACGGCGGCTCTTGCATGGGGTCGGCAAACCAAAAGTAAACCTTTGAATTACAGCCAGGTTTGGCGTGATGAGATTGCACTCAATACGAAAATCCGCCTACAAATTTATTCAAGCAGGTCAATTTCAGATTCTGACTTAGAGACAAGACTGGGAAAAACTCTAGGCAAGCTGGTGAAGAGAGTCTCCAACTTTATTTTTCCAATCATCGGTTACCTTGATTATGGCAACTGCCCGGAATTCAAAATGAGTTTGCAATTAAATGGCATTCCTGAAATTGTCCTGAATTGTTCCGCCTCCGAATTGGCGATTTATCGACTTAAGCGCTCTGTGGCCGTGCTCATGGTTTCAATCAAATTGATCCTTAAGAGGAGGTTAGTCTTCTGGCCCATTCCAAGATGGGGCAGGCCCGGCTCCAGCTATCATTGCGTGGGGCTTTTGAATAACTGCCTCTTGGAAGCGCTCCGATCTCAGAATCTCATAATCTGTGACGGGTTGGGGCTTGGGAGAACAAATCTCGGGAGTATCACACCAAGCATTTTTGCCAAAGCTTACGCCGGTGTCCCACTTGAATAAAGGACGGGTATTCATATCGGGGAGCTCCAGCTCGATAGGGCAAGCCTTGGTAGCCGAATTAAAGTCTAAGAGAGTTCCATACAGTTTGACTGGAAGGAATGTCGAGAAATTTAGACTTGACATAGATTTGAATTTGGTTCCGATTTTTCCCGACAATTCAGTACTTTTCTATTGCGCGTGGCACTTTCCGCGGCTTGGTCAAAGCAAGACACAAAACACAAAGTTCCTGAAGGAATTACTCAAACGCAACGCAGGACGAGGGTTGAGAATCTTATTCATTTCCTCTTTCAGCGCTGGAATCGACGGCAATTCTTACTCCAGAGAAAAGCGTGAATGTGAAAAACTTGTGATCGAAGCCCAAGGGTCTGCTTTCCGGCTTGGCATTAATTGGGGGGCAGAAAATCGTTTTTTGCGAAAGCTGCGCCTAATATCAAAATTTAGGATTATTCCCCCTCCAAAGTACAATAATGAGTTTTTCACAACCAACGTTGAATCGGCAGCTCAGATACTTACCAAAGGTATTGACACATTTTTGCAACGACCTGGAGTTTATGGAATTGCCGAAAGGCACCCCACAAAGTTATCAAAGATTTTGGAAATTCTGAATCATGAAAAGAGAATGTTTGTCATACCGGAACTTTTATTTGACTTCACTTTAAGGATCCCAGGTATTGCAGGAGGATCGATAAGTCAACTTGCATTCAATACTGTAGAGGGAAACCTATCTCGGGATGAGATTCGTGAATATTTCTGGACAGATAATGAATTCTTAAATCTTTAGAGCAATCTTGAAGGGGTGTGTAAAAATCAAAATCAATTCTTCAATCGAAAACCCAAAATAATGTTTAGTATCCATCGAAGAAATGATTCTCCCAACATCCCCGCTGGGCGGGATTGGCAGTTCAGTGATAAATTGCGGATACTTTCGGGTCACAAATGTCATCGCCACCTCCTCTGTGAAAACAAATCCATTCTCTAATTGATTCTTCGCCAAATTTAAACTGGAGTCGATATACCTAATCAATGTACTCACATCTCCCCCAAAGAAACTTGCTCGCGTTACACGGTGTCTATTAATGCGTGGGTCATAAAAAAGTTGCTTAGTTGGAAAACCATGGACATGGCCAACTCTCGACAGGTGCAAAAAGGTAGGAACCCCGATCTTCCCCTCGGGGATCGACTCTTCCATGAACCCAATTGCATCATCAAGCCGCGGGAAATTCGGAAAGCTACTGAAGATTCCAGCGTCGATCCAATAGACCCTTGACGCTGTGGTAACTTCACAAACGGAGCGCAGAAAAGCTAACTTTCGCAAAGTTATGGCTAGATAATCCGGGCTGGATAAGGGATAGGGAAGTTTCTTTTCCATACTGGACAAATTTTGATCAAGCATGGCTTGGAACACTGCCATTTTGGCCTCAGTTTGCTTATCCCCGAGCCTGCAATTACGCGCCCAACTTGTGTTTATTGCTCGGATGGCTTTGTGGGATTGCGAATCTACTCCTATCTCAACTTGAAATGAAGAGCCTAGAATTCTGGCGAGACTTGCAAGGTAATGGGTTTTGATTGACCGATCCTGACGACCCGTAGTCCATAAACCCGTCACTATTTGGATGTTGCTTGAGACTTTCGACACCCCTAGATGGTAACCTCAAGCGTGGGTTTAACTATTCAACTTAAGCGTTTTTTCTTGAAAGCCGGCTTATCTATTGAGAAGGTAGATCGCGAGGGAGCATATGCATTTCTGGAACGCATTAGATGCCGCGAGGCGCTAATTGATCTGGAAAGAGTGGGTGGAAGTGGAGATGGTTCTTACGAAGTTCCCGCAGGTTTTGTGCCACAGGTGGTTATTTCGCCAGGAGTAGGTACGCAGACTTCCTTCGAAGAGAGCTTTCTAGAGCGGGGCATTAAAACCTACCTAATTGACAAGAAAGTTCCGGAATCCCTCGGCAATTTCCCCCAGGCAAAGATTATTAGGGAATATTTGAGGCACAACTTCGTCCTCAGCGCAGACGGAGTTACGCTGCGTGCTCTCTTGAAAGAATTCAATGGCGACATATTGTTGCAAATGGACATTGAAGGCGACGAAATTCCAATTCTCTTGTCTTTGAGTGAAGAAGAGCTAGGTAAAATTTCGGTAATGATCTTAGAATTGCACAATATAGAAAACTTGCTCTCTCCTAAAAGTCTCAAGATTGCAAATCTGCTCATGGATAAAATAAAGATTCAACACCTGCTGGTGTCTAGCCAACCCAATTTGTTTACCCAGGAGTTCGCTTTGGATGGATTCAAATTTCACAGCCATGTTGAATTAACATTTTTGAGAAGGGATTTGGAGCATGGATATTCAAAAGATAATTGAAGAGGCTCCTAAAGATTACTCTCAGGATGGAGAAGGTGCGGTTGTTAAGGCTTTTGGGCTAGCTTATTGGCGAGAGCGAAAACCGAAGCTAATAGAGTTTGGAGGCCACGACGGTATATCAAATTCTAATTTTTTTTCATTCGCGCGAGAGACTGGTTCTGAACTTCTCTTTGTTGAGCCCGATGAAAAGCGCTTCAAAAAGCTTGTCAGGAACACCGGCCTATGTCCAAACATATTTTGCGTAAACGATTTTGTGACCTACGATCCTCCTAACTTAAGTCGCATCACAAATTCACTCTCTTGGGCACCCGAGAATGTTTCAGCTATCTCTATCGACATTGATGGAGATGATATTCATGTTCTCAAATCCTTGGAGCTCCAGCCGGATCTTTTGTTTGTTGAGTACAATCCGACTATACCCTGGGACATAAAGTACGAGAATCCGAAAGGCCTCAGCCACGGTTCAAGTGCTTCTGCGCTGGTTGACGTGGCAAGTAAAAAAGGTTACTTTTTGGCTGCTGTATCTTCAACGAACGTGATTCTGGTTAGAAATGATTACAAGGGAATTGTGGTAGAGCGATCTCTAATTGATTTAGCTGGCCGAGTAGCCTTTCGGCGCCTGGCATTCTCCTACTCCGGAGAGCTGTTGAGCATAGACTCCGTAGGTCGTTTTTACAGAGATGAAGTATTCAAGATGCCCTGGGGAGGGCTGGTTCCTCAACCTCTTCCACCCGTTGCCCGAGGTTACGAGACCAAGCGTGCACTTAAGTTGCTATTTTCCTTGTACTCAATAGTTGTGTTTCCATGGGCCCTAGGTGACGCCATTCGCAAATTAATGGCTACTAAAGGTGCAAGTGAATGACACTGCGAGTGCGTTCTCTTCAACTTTTGACCCACATTCACCAAGTTGCTTGCTCCGTTTCTTTCAGAGCGGATTCTTCGGTAGCTAATTAGACAAAAGAGCTCAATAGATTCAATTAAGATTTCAAGCTTCGCAATCCAGACATTAATTTGAATTGAGTAATAGCTTCGGATACCTCTCAAAGCATGGTCCTGACAACTATGATAACTTTGCTTGCGGTTGAACATTAAGTCATTTTTAGGCAAGCCGATAAGATTCACGGGTCAGAATTTTTTATGAACCGAAGGTTGTCTTCTTGAATTCCATCGTTTCTAAAACCCAAAGTGTGCCTGAAGAATAAAATTACGATTTCCCAGTTCGGCAAGAAATCAAAAGGGTGACTTTAGATTTCGTGATTTTTTGGTTTGCATTTTCTTTCGGCACAAACTTTCAGTGTGAAGATCATTAAACCACTCTTTGAACACGAGCTAATACTTGTTTGATATACGGTGGGCTGAAGACAGGAGTCTCGCAGTGTAATGCTCTTTTGGAGAAAGCAAGACATTATTGATTGAGCCATATTCAATTATTTTTCCTGACTGGAAAACTGCCAGTTGATGGCTTAGGGCTTCAATTACAGCAAGATCATGAGAGATAAATAGAATTGCGAAACCCTGTTCTGCCTGTATTTCATGTAGGAGTCTTATTATTTGAGACTGAACTGACACATCTAGTGCGCTCGTTGGTTCGTCTGCTACTAGCAGGACTGGTCGTAACGCAAGAGCCCTTGCTATGCAGACTCTTTGCTTTTGCCCTCCAGAAAGTTCGTGAGGGTAACGATTCCTGTAACTGTTGGGGAGCTTCACCAGATCCAACAACTCCCCCACACGCTTTATTCTCCTAACTGATTCCCAGCCAGCCAAAGCCAAAGGCTCGGCTATCGACTGACCGATTGGCCAGCGTGGGTTTAGGGAACTCCCTGGATCCTGGAAGACAATCCCTATGTTTCTTCTAACTTCCATTAGGTCTTTTTTCGAGACTCCGACCATGGACTTTCCAGCAACCTGAAGGCTGCCTGATTTGACTGGCATTAGGCCAACAACGGCTCTGCCGATTGTTGTCTTTCCAGAACCAGACTCCCCCACAAGGCCAAGCACTTCTCCCGGATAAATTTCCAGCGAGGCGTCTTTGACTGCAAGAAACGCTGGGACTTTGCCACGCTTGGGGTATTCGATGTTCACCCTTTCAAGTTTCAGAACTGGCTCGACTGAAGGTTCGTGAGGAACTGAGATTCGCACTGGAGCTGAGCCAAGTTTTGGGACAGCCGACAGCAGCTCGATCGTGTAAGGGTGCTGAGGTTTGGTGAAAATATCGTAGGTGGTACCGGTCTCCATAACCAGTCCGTCTTTCATGACAATCATGTGGTTAGAGAGCTCTGCAACTACACCCATGTCATGGGTAATCAAGATGATTCCCGACTGCAATCGCTTACTGAGGTTGCGCATCAGTTCGAGAATCTCAGCCTGAACAGTAACGTCGAGTGCGGTGGTTGGTTCATCGGCAATGAGTAGCACTGGGTCGCAAGAAATGCTCTGCGCAATCATTGCGCGCTGGCGCTGACCGCCGGACAACTGGTGCGGGTAAGAATTAAAAGCTTTCTCTGGGTCTGGAAGCTCCACCATCGCCAAAAGTTCGAGTGCTCGCTCTTTAGCCTGAGCCTTGGTCATCTTTGGGTGATGGACCTTTAGTGCTTCAGAGATTTGGAATCCGATTGTGTAGACGGGATTCAACGCAGTCATTGGCTCTTGGAAGATAACGGCAATCTTGTTGCCGCGAATTTCCCTAAGGCGCTTTTTGTCGGCTCCAATGAGCTCTTCGCCCTGTAGCTTGGCGGCGCCGCTGCTTCTTCCATTGACGGGCAACAACCCTAGGAGGGTCATTGCGCTGGTGCTCTTTCCGGAGCCCGACTCTCCAACTATTGCCAGAACTTCGCCTGGCTTTACGGAAAACGAGACGTCTTTG
>JACCDN010070474.1_pt1 | contig 22411 bp, 18 predicted proteins | sample 7441691 | NCBI WGS metagenome assembly JACCDN01 (sample SAMN15323439, study PRJNA562643) | freshwater metagenome | isolation source: river surface water | place: USA:Blue River Watershed | collected 2017-08-16 | reverse complement strand
GTCTGCAGAGGCAGCACGCATGTTGGTTAGCTGCTTCTCCTTGGTGATGTTTACTTCCATGTCATCGGCACGGGAGTTCTCGCCAACAACCATTCCGCCATAGACCTCGCTGGTTGGCTCGACAAAGAATGTGCCGCGCTCCTGCAGTGCGATCATGGCAAATGGGGTGGCCACACCAGCGCGATCAGCAACCATGGAGCCATTTTGACGGGTCTGAATATCTCCAGCCCAAGGCTCATAGCCTGCGGCAAGTGCGTTTGCGATTCCAGCACCCTTGGTGGTGGTTAGGAACTCGGTTCTAAACCCGATTAGACCGCGCGATGGGACTCGGAATTCGATGCGAACCCAGCCTGTGCCATTGTTGATCATGTTGGTCATGCGACCCTTGCGGGCAGCTAGCAGCTGAGTGACCGAACCCAAGAACTCCTCAGGAGTATCAATGGTTAGATCCTCAACCGGCTCGTGGATCTTGCCATCTACCTTCTTGGTAACAACCTGTGGCTTACCAACGGTGAGCTCATAGCCCTCACGACGCATCTGCTCGACAAGGATTGCAAGCGCAAGCTCACCACGACCCTGAACCTCCCAGGCATCTGGGCGCTCGGTTGGCAAAACCTTGATGGAGACGTTACCGATTAGCTCGCGGTCAAGGCGGTCCTTAACCAATCTTGCGGTGACCTTTGCGCCCTTTACTCGGCCTGCCATTGGAGAAGTGTTGATACCGATTGTCATCGAGATGGCCGGGTCATCCACTTTGATGAGTGGCAGTGGGCGAATGTCGTTCAGGTCACAGAGTGATTCACCAATGGTGATGTCCTCGATACCAGCAACAGCAACAATGTCACCAGGGCCAGCCTTCTCAATTGGGATGCGGTCTAGGGCCTTGGTTCCGAGGAGCTCGGTGATCTTCACAGTCTGAGTGGTGCCATCTTGGCGTACCCAAGCAACCTGCTGACCCTTTTTGATCTCGCCGTTGTAAATGCGAAGCAAGGCCAAACGACCAAGGAATGGGCTGGCGTCCAGGTTAGTGACGTGAGCCTGAAGTGGGATGCTCTCGTCGTAGGAAGGTGCCGGAATGTACTTCAGGATCGCTTCGAATAGCGGTTCAAGGTTGTCTGAATCTGGAAGTGAGCCGTCTGCTGGCTTAGTAAGGGAAGCGCGACCTGCGCGACCAGATGCATAGATGACCGGAAGGTCCAAGATCGCGTCGACATCGAGATCTGGAACGGTGTCGTGAAGGTCAGAGGCTAGACCCAGAAGAAGGTCGTGGCTCTCCTCAACAACCTCATCGATGCGAGCATCTGGGCGGTCGGTCTTGTTTACCAAGAGAATTACCGGAAGCTGAGCCTCAAGCGCCTTGCGAAGCACGAAACGAGTCTGTGGCAAGGGACCTTCGGAAGCATCAACAAGGAGAACAACGCCGTCAACCATCGATAGACCACGCTCAACCTCGCCGCCGAAGTCAGCGTGACCTGGGGTGTCGATGACGTTGATGGTGATGGTCTTACCTTGAGCTGCCGGACCTGAGTAGGTGACAGCGGTGTTTTTGGCAAGGATGGTGATGCCCTTTTCGCGCTCTAGATCACCTGAGTCCATGACTCGCTCGTCAACAGCCTGGTGTGCGGAAAATGCACCGGTTTGCTTAAGCATCGCGTCTACAAGGGTGGTCTTACCGTGGTCTACGTGTGCGACAATGGCAACGTTTCTTAGGAGTTCGTTTTGTTTCATGGAGGATTTCTCTGAGATGGGCAATCCCGTCAGTCTAGGGGAAAGGTGACTCAGACGAGAGTGGATTAGAGTGAATTTGCGTGTCGCAAAACAATCAGATTGTTATCTGATCGAAAGCTCTGCACTGGAGCCAGAGAAACAAAGTCAGCCACCAGATCACTCCTATCTGCCAAGTGTGCTCGCCATTTGAACAAATCCTTAATGTGGACATCCTCAATGACATACACCCCATCTGTGGATAGTAGATGTGCCACACCCTCGAGAAAAGTCCTACCAGCTTGAAAGGCGTGGAGTCCGTCATCGATAATCACGTCGAACTTACCCCCCCCGAAACTTTCGCGACGAACGCATTTATGCTCTCAGGTTTGAGCTGGTCAACAACGACTTTTGAAATTCTCTCATCGGCGAACATGTATTTTGGATCTATATCAGCCCCCACAATCTGCGCATTTGGAAAGTAGTCTCTCCACATACGAAGGGAGGCGCCACCCACTGCATTCTCGCCCATGAATCCATCGATGTCCGGGTCATTGGACCCAATTCCGCATTCAAGAACGCGCCCTATCTGTATTCTTCGACCTAAGAAGAGCTTGCTGTAAAACCAGCGTAATTGTGAGGTGCTCGCTCTGGATTTAGTGAGTTTCTCTCTCCGCCTCCTTTGTCAGACCCGTAACGCCTCGCGAGCTGATCTAGGTATGAGTCCGATGAGCATCCGGATGTGACGATGAAGTCTGGATTTTGGCGAAAGAAGGCTAGCTTCGATGTGTAAACAAGGAACCATTCGAAAAATCTCATTCTGTGACCACCCCAACTCTAACTAAGAATGACCACCAAACTTTAGTTCAGATGGTTTTAGACCTGCATCGCAACAATGCAGCTCTGTCATTCGCCCAGCTCTTGCAATTTATGAGGAACCGTTTGGAGAGACAGCAAAGTTAGGCATTTTGAGTAGTTGGAAGCTGAAAATCGTACGCTGCAATTCACCGATCGCAAGGTACTCAAGGGGAATGGGAAAAAGGTAATTTGAGGCCCACTCAAATCGATTTACAAGATGGTCGTTGATCAAGCAGATTTTTGGGTTATTTTTTTATGGAGTCAAGAGCACTGAAGACGGTTGAAAGTAGAACACCAAAGGCTAGCCTGAAAAGAAGCCCAATCTCTATTCGACCAACGTCAAGTGACGCCGAAAATCCCCCGTCTTGAATATCGCCAATTAGCGCCACCCAAAGCTTCTCGGTGGCCACCCGGCGACTTGACAAATCAGCCGCGGCTTCCACTGCCCTTGTCCTAAATGTCGCGTGAAGCTCGGGATGACTGAGGTAGAACCGCAGTTTCTTCTGTACTTGCCTTGAGGTGTGTGCGTTGAGTTCCGGAAAGATTGTGGAATAGTCATACATTCCAAAAAGTGATGATCCAATGAATGGAACACTCTGCGCCAAACAGTCCTGGACTGACATTGGATCAGCTTCTGCGAATCCTAATGGGTTTTGAATGGCAAGTAGCCATGTGGAAACCTCCTCGGGGATTCCTGATTTCATAACCCCCAAAAAATCTACGCTCGATTTCCCTAGATCATCAAATCGATTCAGTACTTTACGTATTTTGGTCAGAGAGGGCTCTGTGACGGGTATTGGCGAGCTGGTCTGGCTTTTGTCGCCGTAAAGCTCACTACCCCCAATAACTCTGAATCGAACGTGTTCGAGTCTCGACTCGCTCAGGTGTCGAAGAAAGCCAGCTAGTGCGACATGGAAGCCCTTTGATGCGTGGAGCGAGCTAATATGCCCAATTCGCGAGTGGTGCTCAAAGAGGTTTTGGCCCGGTGTGTAATCAGTCGATTTTCCGAGCTCGGGACTCCGGCTAACAACCATTGGAGAAAATGTGGGCAGCCAGACCGATCGAATCCCCCGCCTTCGATTCGAAAAGAACTGATATCTTCCAACATTTACGACACCAGACAGCAGGGGGAGTCTCTTGATGGCCATGCTGAGGAAGCCATCATGCGGATGATGAGATACAAGGACGGTGCGTGTCGACTGGAACAACTCCAAATCATGTTTAACAACAGCCGCTACAGACGTTACGAGAATTACATCCCTCAGGCTCTCTGCTTCCTTACAGTTCACTAATCTGATTTCAGATGGCATTTCAGGAGCAATTCCTTCCACCATCAGGTTGACCTTAAATTTGTTTTCCATGAATATCAGAGCCAGCTGCAATGCGTGGAATTCAGAGCCCCCAACGCCCGGGTTTCGGTCTCGACTTGAGCCCAGTCGAACTCTTGTTGATAGCGAGACCGGTCCAATTAAGACCTCCATTTCCTCAGCAACTTTCTTTCTTATTCTTGAAATTCAATGGACTGCAAGTCATTTTCTCTGTGGCAGCAACTAAACATCAGTGAACTTCCATGTGTGATTTTCCGAGGGTACCGTTCTGACGTAGTGCCGACCCTCATCTAAATCTAGTTGTTCTAAGGCCACTCGCTGAACTCCCTTGCGAAAACTGAACCGAATTGTTCGAACTGCTTTGCCATTTGTTTGGTAATGGGAAAATCCCCACCATAAATGATTGCCACGCTAGGTGCAGCCTCCGAAACAACTTCTAACATTGCAGCCCTTTCCTTTGGGTGGGCATCGAGGTACTCGATGCCTCCAACAATCAGGACGTTCGGATTCAGTTCCCTCAGCGCTTCACGTGACAAACTGAGATTGGAAAGATGGAGTTCAGGGAAGAGTCGGGCTTGAAGATTATCATCAAGGCTCCTGTGATACCCAAAGCCTCTTCCGTATAGTTTCTTTGGGTCGCTACGATCAGTTGCGAAAAGGTATTTTGGTCTGTAGGGGCACCAGAAGTTTCCAGCTAGGGTCCTGGCTAAGCCAACGTAGTTGGCCATCGAAAGATAGTCGGGTTTATGCATCATTCCTAGGTCTAGGTAAACCACGGACAGGTCGGATGATCTCTCAAAGCCAATATGAGTGAGAACCCTAGTCATTTGATACTCGGGAGTTAGGAACCGGGATTTCCAATCCTTGATCCATTTGTGCTGGCTTGCGCTGGGAACGGCTAGCTTCCCAGATCGAGCTTCAGCCCAAAGAAAATGGAGCACGTCCTTTGGGTAGAAGTGAAGATTGAGGGGGTGTGATTCCCTTAGTTTTGGGATCAGAGGGAATGCCCCGGCTTCAACTATCTCCGCACTCCTCATAGTGTCCCATCCGCCCTTTTTGGGCGATAGCGCATAATGCGAAGTCTGATAGACATGCAGATAAGTAGTTTCGTCTTCGAATCCGTAGGGGTCTCCTGGCCATATAGACGAAACCAAGGTATTTCTGGGTAAATCGGGCAAAGTCCTTTTTCTCAGCGGAACAATCCGAATCGGCTGCACTTTCCCCATGGAGGAGCTGATTTCCGGGTCGGGTTGTGATTCGATTTTTTCTTGAAGGGCTTCTTGAAAAGCTTGTTGATCTCGTGTGGGGCGAGTTACGTTCAACAATAGAGTTATTGATCGCCTCGGGAGAAATGGAACGTAACCATTCATTGGAATTCCTCTTGACCGCAAAGTAACTGCCAATCTCGGAAAACGCTGTACCACTAACCCCAGGTAGATTCCCCAGCGGTGCCTAATTTTGTAGATAGTGCGCGAGCGAGTCATCTGCGCCTCCGTCCTCGCAAGTCTTTGAATCCAGAACCTAAATTTAGAGCTAGAACCCTCTTAGCGCGCGACATTAGCCATATTGGATGTAGATAAGGCAAGAACCTCTCAAATATCCACCCTAAAAAAATTGTTGGCTGAGGTAGACGCGGCGCCCGATTCATGGCTGATGAGCTAGCTAGAAAAGGTTTCAAGTACCAGTTTGGCAGCACTCCATTTGGGGGCCGAAGGCCGGTCTCGCCTAAGCCCACGAAGTTCATTTCGCTTGTAGTCACTAGTGCGGCATGCCTTGCGGGGAATGAATTCATGGATACGTGGGGTATTTCCCCCCCAAAAAAGTACCTTGCAAACAGGATCTGCTCTGCGGTTAGTTCTGTGGCCTCGTGGTACAGGAACAAGCTTCTTGACCAAAAGCCAATCAGGTGATTTGACTTGACAGCGGAGAGAGGAGGGATCTCCCAGAGTCTCTCAACCTTGTCTCGTGGGCCAAAAACTACTTGATCATTGATTTGCATCGCCATTGGGAGGGAGCCGAACTTGGGTACGTTGAAAATGACACTTCCGAGTGAGCTCAAATCCATGGCTTTTCTCTCTAAAAAGTCCTTGAACCTTTGGATATCTTCTACAGTCCAATCGATACGGATTCTGATGCAGTTGGTCACTGTTGTGGGCAAGTGTTGCATGAGAGAACTGACTTGAGAACACTGAATTAGTACGGAATTCATAGGGCGCGGTAGTTCGGTCGAAGCTTCGTAATTTTTCAAAACCAAACAATCAAGACCAACGGATTTTGGGTCGCCAACCGCCTGTGACTCTGGCACAAGGCTCGTTGCTAATCCAATCCAGCACCCAGGAAGGGTGTTACGAATGTTCTGAATGAGTCCAACTACCGCAGCCCATGACGAGCCCCTGTGCCCAAGGCTGCCAGTGAGCAGAATTCCAAGGCTACTTCCATCTGCTGCAACTGCAGGCACCAATCCCTCTTCCATTGCTTACAAGGCTAAAGTCTATTTCCGTCAACCTAGTAACCTAAAGACCTCTCAGTAAGGCTCCTGACAAGGCTCTCATGCATCTAAAAAGCATTACCCTACGGGGATTCAAGTCCTTCGCCCAACCCACATCGCTTGCATTCGAGCCCGGCATCACCTGTGTCGTTGGCCCTAACGGATCTGGCAAGTCAAATGTGGTGGACGCTCTCGCTTGGGTCATGGGCGAGCAGGGTGCAAAGACCCTGCGTGGCGGCAAGATGGAAGATGTCATCTTCGCAGGTACGGCAACCAAAGGTCCTTTAGGTCGTGCGGAGGTTCAGCTCACCATCGATAACTCAGATGGTGCGCTACCAATCGAATACTCCGAAGTAACCATTTCTCGAGTTCTATTTAGAAACGGTGCCAGCGAATACGCCATCAATGGCGAGCAGTGCCGCTTGCTGGATGTTCAAGAGCTGCTGAGTGATTCCGGTCTTGGTCGTGAGATGCACGTCATCGTGGGCCAGGGTCAGCTGGACACAGTGCTACGTGCCACCCCAATCGAGCGCAGGGCCCTCATCGAGGAAGCTGCCGGAATCCTGAAGTACCGCAGGCGCAAGGAAAAGACTGAACGCAAATTAGAGGCTATGCAGGTGAACCTAGTTCGCCTCCAGGATCTCACCGCAGAGCTTCGCAGAAACCTCAAGCCACTAGGCCGCCAGGCGGAGGTTGCTCGTCAAGCCCAGCAGATTGCCTCCATTGCTCGCGAGGCCAAGGCGAAACTCTTGGCTCACCAAATCAAGACTCTTCGATCTCAGCTAGACATTGCATCTAAGTCCGAGGGGGAGCGCAAGGCCGAGTCCGCAATGGCTCAGCAGCAGCTAGCTTCAGCCAGAGCCGGAATTCAGGAGCTTGAATCACAACTAGTCTCAGCAGAGCTCGATGACAAGAGAAAACGTTTATACGGACTCGAGTCTCAGGAGACCAAACTCCGCTCCTTGCAAAACATTGCTCAACAGCGAATCAGCCTGCTTAGTCAGCAGGAGATCAGTTCCAGGGACATCGAAATCGCTGAAATTACTTCTGAGCTCACTAAGTCAGAGTCTGACTTAGCTGCATTAGAGACTGAGATTGAGGTTCTCGCTCTGACTCTTCGCGCTCGCGAGGGGGATAGAGAAGCTTCAAGTAAGGCGCTGAGTGAACACGATGCCCAGCAACTAAGACTGCGTAGTGAGGCAGAGGCTAAGGACCGCGAGCGCAATCAGGTTGCCGGAGCAATTTCTGTGCAGGAGAGCAAGATCGAGGGATTCGTTTCTCAGCTAGCTTCAATTGCAAGCGCGATTGCTGAGGCGGGTCAAAGAGCTGCTGAGCTAGGTGCCCAGCAGCAGGAACTTGCTCCTACCGCCGAATCCAGCAGTGACGATGCTCTAAGAGTGGCCTACGAAAAGGCCCAGGCTCAGGAACTCGAATTGCGATCAAAAGTTGATGCGGCAAGAGACGCACTGCATGCTGCAGAGCGCGAGAGAGATGCAGTCGCAGCAAAGCATGCTGCCCTTGGGTTGACCCTCGAGCAGGCCGATGGCTCCAATGAAGTGCGGAAGGCAAAGCTTGCCGGCATCAAGGGTCTGCTTGCAGAGTCAGTAAGCATCGAGAAGGGCTATGAGGTTGCTATCGCTGTTGCCCTCGGTGCTCTATCTGATGCTGTGGTTGCAACTAGTCGTGAGCAAGCAGTTGCTGCGCTTCAGTATTTGCGCAGCGAAGGTCTCGGCAGAGCGGACTTCGTTGTTGTCTCTGGCGAGAGCCAATCACGCCCAAAGAGTGTGGTTGCAGGGCTGATTCCAGCTGGTTCGGTAGTCAAGGCTCCAGAGGCTGTTTTGACTGTGCTGGACCCATTCTTGATTGCAGCAGATCTCCAAAGTGCTGTCGCTGCTCTTTCAGTGAAAGCTTCGGCTGGAAAGAGCATCATCACACTGGATGGGGATCTGGTCTCCGAGTCATTAGTTCGTGGCGGTGGAACAAAGGCTCCTTCCAAGTTGGAGCTTGCTGCTGAGCGCGAGAGCGCGAGTCAGCAGCTTTCGGCGCTAGCCAAGACGATTGAAAAACTGACCTCTGACCTAGATGCCGCCCGAAGCAAAGCCGCCGCCGCGGAGCAGGAGGTTAGGTCGGCGCTCGCAACATTGCAGCAGCACGATGCCGAGTTGGCTGCAAGAGCGGAGCGCGTAGGTCGAATTATCGCTCAGCATGAGGCCGCAAAGGCTGAGGTGGTGAAGCTTGAGCGGGATAGCCAATTGATTCATGAATCCAAGTCTCTGGCAGAAGCTGAACTCGAGTCGCTCAAAGCAAAGCTGGCCCAGATGCCTGCGGTTCAGGTCGCTGCCGAGAATGAAGCAGTTAGACAGGATCTTGCGACGAAGCTTGAGGCGGCTCGTCAGGCAGAACTTGAGGTTCGCATCTCGGTTGGAACAGTTTCTGAGCGTCGCATCGCAGCTTCAAAGCAGGTTGCAACCCTGAAGGGTCGACTGAATGAGGCAAACGCTGCGATGGAGAAGGATCGCCAGGTTCTGGAGCAAAGGTCCAAGCAGTTGGCAAGTGCTCAGAGTGCCATGAAACTCATCCCGCTTGCCCTTAGCAAAGTTGAGGCGCTGTCTGGTTCGCTTCGAGTCCAAGTTCGTGACCTGGAGGCTCAGCGCATCCAGAGAACCGACCGCCTCGCTGTTTTGCGTCAGCAGGCAAATCAGCTTGAGCAACGATTCAATGAGTTGAACCAGGGTGTTCATGAGGTCGAGATGCAAAACCATGAGCTCAGGCTCAATCTTGCAAACCTCACAGAGCGCGTGAACGCGGAATTGGCGTTGGATGTCGACACGTTGCTAGCAGAGACGGTTCTTGCTGATGAGACTCGTGAGGAACTTGATAAGGAGCTGCGTTCTGCCGAGCAGAAACTCAACCAGCTTGGTGCATTTAATCCGCTTGCCCTAGAAGAGTTCGCCGCTCTTGAAGAGCGTCACAAGTACCTGAGCGAACAGCTTGAGGATTTGGGTAAAGCGCGAGCTGACTTGGTTGGGATTATCAAGGACCTAGACACCAAGATGCAGCACATCTTCGCAGCCGCATTCGAGGACACCAAGCGAGAGTTTGAAAAGGTTTTCCCCATCCTGTTTCCAGGCGGCACCGGTTCCATATCTCTAACGGAACCAGAAAACCTGCTCGAAACTGGAGTTGAAGTTTCCGTCAGGCCAGTAGGCAAGCGAATCGAGCGAATGTCATTGCTCTCCGGTGGCGAGCGATCACTCGCCGCCGTTGCGCTGTTAATCGCCATCTTCAAGGCTCGACCAAGCCCCTTCTATGTACTGGATGAGGTTGAGGCAGCGCTGGATGATGCAAACCTTGGACGACTACTGGACGTAATTGACAGCTTGAGATCGTCATCCCAGCTAATCATCGTGACGCACCAAAAGCGCACGATGGAGATTGCCGATGCGCTCTACGGTGTTTCCATGCGCCAAGACGGCATGAGCCAGGTCGTTGGTCAGAAGCTAGATAAGGACAAGTGATGTTCAAGTTTCTGAAGCGTCTTCGAGGTGAAAAACCCGAAGCCCAGCCACAGGTTCCCCAAGAATCCGATCTGCCTGAAGGTGAGACCGCTGTTGTCGCGCAGCCAGTCTTCGATGCGCCTACTGTTGCGGTCGAGAAGCCAGTCGAGAACGTCGAATCCGTCGAGGCCGTTCCTCAAGTTGCCGAGCCCGTGCCAACGCCGACGCCTAAGGAAGAGCTGGTTCCGCTCGCAGAGGTGGAGCTTCCTAAGCGATCGCTGGGTGAGGGGATCCGCTCACTGTTTTCAAGCAGCGTTGACCTCGATGACCTTGAGGACATCTTGATTCGTGCCGACTTCGGTGTTGATGCCGCAATTGAGATCACCGAGGATCTCAAGCGCGAGGCAAACAAGGTTGGAGCGAGTTCAGATGCCGAGCTCCGACTGCTTTTGAAGGACCTCCTCACCAAACGCCTCACTCGTGATGATGCCGCTCTAAATCTTTCCTCCGGAGACTTGCCATATGTGATCTTGGTGGTTGGTGTGAATGGAGCTGGTAAGACCACCACGATTGGCAAGCTGTCACGCTGGCTCAAAGACGGAGACTGGAGTGTTGTGTTGGGCGCTGCAGACACCTTCCGCGCTGCAGCGGTTGATCAGCTTGCGACTTGGGCGCAGCGCGCTGAGGCTGAGATTGTGAAGCCTGAGCGCGAGGGGCAGGACCCCGCATCCGTTGCCTACCAAACCGTTGAGCTGGCTATTTCACATCAGGCTGATATCGCAATCATCGATACCGCAGGCCGCCTCCAGAACAAAAAAGACCTGATGGATGAGCTTGGCAAGGTTAGGCGCGCGGTCGAAAAGCAGGCGCGAATCTCAGAAGTTTTACTTGTAATCGATGCAACAACAGGTCAAAACGCAATGGCGCAGGCAAAGGCCTTCACCGAAGTTGCCAATGTGACAGGAATTGTGATGACCAAGCTAGATGGCAGCGCTAAGGGAGGAATCCTCTACGCACTCCAGCAAGAACTTGATCTGCCAGTCAAGCTCGTAGGTGTTGGTGAGAGCATAAACGACTTCGCCTTTTTTTCACCGGAAGAGTTTGCCAAGGGATTGGTTGCACAAAAGTCATGATTCACGCTCCCCAGGATTCGCCTCTGGTTCTCTAGAATCTGTCGGGGGAGTTGTGAATTCAACTCAAATCGAAAGCGGGTGCGGGAATGAAGATACATGTGGTCATCCCCGCCTACAAAGTTGAGAAGCATGTCCTTGACCTTCTGACTCGCATTGGCCCAGAGGTAGATCGAATCTGGGTGGTTGATGATGCCTGCCCACATGGCTCGGGGGAGCTCGTCAAGAAAAAGAGCAAGGACAAACGCGTAAGCGTGATTTTCAATCAAGTTAATAAAGGTGTTGGTGGGGCCGTTGTCGCCGGTTACAAGGCAGCTTTTTCGGCCGGCGCCGACGTAGTGGTCAAGATGGATGGGGACGGCCAAATGTTCCCGGAGGATTTACCAAAGCTGGTAAAGCCCATCCTTATGGGTGAGGCTGATTACTCGAAGGGCAACAGGTTTGACTCTCTAGATCAGCTTTATCTGATGCCTAGAATCCGCATCCTGGGCAATGCCGTGCTATCCCTTTGGTCAAAAATGTCCTCTGGATACTGGAGTATCACTGATCCAACCAACGGTTACACAGCCATTCATCGAGCGGCTCTTGAGCGAATCGATCTTGACAAACTGTCAGAGCGCTACTTTTTTGAGTCGGACATGCTGTTCCGTTTGAATCTTGCCGCTGCTGTGGTGGAAGATGTCCCACTACCTGCTCGGTATGGAGACGAAAAAAGCAATCTCAAGATATCAAAGGTGCTAATTGAGTTCCCTATCAAGCACCTAAGAAACCAGCTGAAGCGCATCTTCTATCGCTACTACCTGCGCGAATTCTCCATCGCTAGCTTTGAGCTTCCAATTGGACTAGGGCTATCCCTATTTGGCTCATGGTTCGGCATCGCTAGCTTTATCGCTGCAGCTGAGGCTGGACGCGCCACTACAGCAGGCCAGGCAACCATAGCTTCGCTTTCAATCATTCTTGGAGTGCAACTGCTGCTCTCATTCCTTTCTTACGACATTCAGTCCGAACCAAGAGTTCCAAATCAAAAGAGGTATGCCTAATGTCCACAATCTCAAAAGTCAAAGATTTGGGGGCGATTAAGCTCGGCTCCCTTCTCGCGGCGATCATCGCTACATCGACTTGGGTGTTTTTCCGAGTAAAGGACATAAATCCTGCAATCTTGCAGGATGAGTGGATTTACAGCATCACCTCGAGGCAGCACTCTCCGTGGGATCAGAACCTCCCATTTGACTTTGGTAACTACCTATTCAATTTGGTTTATTCATCGACCAATCTTTGCGGTGATGCCTTCTATAGCTGTGCAAAGTCGATAAACCTTGTCTTCATTCTCGGCTTTGCGCTAACTCTGTTTGCGATTGCGCTTCGCTTCATGCCTTTCTGGGTTTCACTTGGTTTCTTTGTGGCAACTATGCTCAGCCCAACGAGCATCTACGCCTCGATGTACCTTCCGGAGTCGATGTTCTTCTTCCTGCTTGGGCTAACCCTTTATTTCGTTTTGAAGGCGAGTGAAAACCCGAGTTGGAAAACTTGGGCCTATGCGGGAATCCCGCTTGGCCTTGCTGGCCTAGTTAAGCCACACGCACTCATGGCGGCAATGGCACTTGGAATTTATCTATTGATCGCCTCACTGGATCACAAGCCTTACTTCAAGCTCACCGCATTGAACGTTGCTGGATTTGCCGGAGCCTACCTCGCGACCCGCGTGGGAATCGGATTCCTAGTTGCTGGTCCAAAATCTCTCAACGTTTTTGGCGCTTACGGAGCAACTGACGCAATTGGTTTATTCGTGGGTGGAGTCGGTTCTGCCAGCACCACGTCCGGGTCCTTGGTTGGAGCTGGATCCGTTGTCGGAGCTGTTGGACTGTTCCCAACACAGGCTTACACTCACTCGCTAACCATTGCTGCGCTGCTGGGCGCAGCGGTTGTGGCGATCTCCCTGGCAACAATCGACATTTTCCGAACCAAAGAGGTGAAGCCAGTCCATCGCTTTGCGCTGATGACACTGATCTGGCTTATTGTTTTGGTGATTGCGATTGTTCTATTCACCGGTTGGATTACTGGTGGTGGAGATGACCACACGACGCGTGTCTTGCTCAGGTATTACGACTACTTGTTCCCGATTGTTGCCCTGGCAGGTTTGGCTGTTGCATATGACAAGGGCATTCTGGCCGATACGAAGGCATGGGTTCGATGGCTAGTAATTGCCCCAATTTTTCTGCTGATTTCCATCGCTTTCGCTGGATATTTCGGAACCTTAACGATTCAGATCGCTGATGCTCCTAACCTTGCAGGCTTGGTCGTCGACAAGTTCACGATCGACCTCACCGCCAATCTGATGTTTGTGACCCTATTGGTCATTGCCTTCTTCCCGAAGTACACAGTTTGGGTCGCGACAGCCTTGATTCCATGGGTCATGGTTGGAACCGGTTATCAAATTCAGGGTCAGTACCAAGGATTTAGGCTGGAGCAGTCGGCCGCGGACAGGGCTGGTCACTTTGTTGCGGACTACCTCCCGAAGGAGGAGCGCGACAGCCTGCTAATTCTTGCTGAGTCTAGATTTGACGGTCGTGTGAGTTCTTTCTGGCTTGAACACAACACAGATCTTGAAATTCTCAACCCAAATACCGTGTATCCGACCGACCTGATTCCAGCCGATACCAAGTGGGTTTTGGCACTGGGAACCATCAAGGTTGAGAGTGGTGAAGTTGTCTCAACTGATGACGGTTACCAGCTCGTGAAAGTTAGGGATTAGTTTTTCTGCCCGCTCTGTTCGAGTGCTTAGCGGGCGAAGAGCCTAGAATTTAGTAAGACTTTAGGAGATTCGGTGACCTACGTAATCGCGCTGCCATGTGTAGACGTCAAGGACAAGGCTTGTATTGACGAGTGCCCAGTTGACTGCATCTACGAGGGTGACCGAATGCTCTACATACACCCAGATGAGTGCGTGGACTGTGGTGCTTGTGAGCCTGTATGCCCGGTCGAGGCCATCTACTACGAAGATGATCTTCCTGGTGAGTGGTCTGACTATTACAAGGTGAACGTTGACTTTTTCTCAGAAGTTGGATCCCCAGGAGGCGCTGCCAAGGTCGGTCCAATTCCCGGAGACCACCCTCTAGTGTCAGCTCTCCCACCTCAGGGAGAGTAGTGTTCGATCGCCTGCCTGAATATCCCTGGCAAAAGCTAAAGCCTTTCAGGGACCTGGCGAGCAAGTACCCTCATGGCTCTATCGACCTATCGGTTGGTAATCCAATCGACCCCACCCCAGAAGTGATCCAAAGGGCTCTGGATCTCGCATCGGACTCGCCTGGCTACCCAACCACCTGGGGAGAGCACTCAGCGCGTCAAGCAGTTTGCGATTGGTTCGGGAGACGCCGAAAGTCACCTGGGCTAGTGCCCGATCAGGTTTTGCTCACCATCGGATCCAAAGAGTTCATCTCCTGGCTGCCCCTGATGTTGGGGCTCGGGCCAGGAGATGTTGTAGTTCAGCCCACCTTCGCCTATACCGCCTATGAGGTCGGTGCGAAGTTCTGCGGTGCAGAGATTTTTGTCGGTGACGATCCGAGTGAGTGGCCTTCAACCACAAAGCTCATCTGGCTAAACAGCCCGGGTAACCCCAGTGGCGAAGTTCTTTCAACCCTGCGCCTGAAGCAAGCTCTCGAACGTGCTCGGGAACTTGGAGCGGTAATTGTCAATGACGAGTGCTACGCAGAGCTTGGCTGGGCTGGAGATTACGAGAACTACGTCCCTTGCATGCTGGATCCTGAAGTCACAGCTGGGGATCTGACAAATGTTCTCTCGATTTATTCACTAAGTAAGCAATCAAACCTTGCCGGTTACAGGGCAGCCTTTGCTGCAGGAGATGAAAAGCTCATCAAGGGGCTGGTTAACCTCCGCATGCACTCGGGAATGATGGTGCCCATGCCGGTGCAACAGGCTATGTTTGCGGCTCTATCTGACGATGAGCATGTGGCGAAGCAAAAAGAGATTTACCGTAAACGCCGTGACGTTTTACTCCCTGCTGTGCAGGCTTTCGGGTTCGAAATCGCAAACTCGGAGGCCGGTCTATACCTGTGGGCAACCCGAGGCAACGATTGCTGGGATGACATCAAAGAACTGGCAGAACTCGGCATAGTTGCCGTCCCTGGGGAGTTCTATGGCGAGGCTGGCAAGAAATACGTTCGTTTTTCACTTACTGCCACCGATGATGAGATTCAAAGGGCTGCAGAGCGGCTTTTGAATGCTCTAGGCTAGGCCGGAAAACAAGTCCCAAAAGGAGCTGTGGCATTGACTTCGAGCGACAAGGTATCGATTCAATACGGTGATGTAAGTGCCGAATTCAATGTGATTCCATCCACCGAAGGTGCGGGTGGTATCGACATCTCAAAGCTCATGGCAACTACTGGACTCAGCTCCTACGACCAGGGATTCGTAAACACATCTTCAACAAAGAGTGCGATCACCTACATCGATGGCGAAAAGGGCATTCTTCGCCACCGCGGATACCCAATTGAGCAGCTTGCAGAACACAAGACTTTCCTAGATGTTGCTTACCTTCTGATAAATGGCGAGCTTCCGACTCAATCTCAACTTTCGGACTTTGATGAGAAGCTCCGTCACCACACCCTGGTGCACGAAAGTGTCCTCAAGTTCTTCGACACTTTTCAGTCCTCCGCTCACCCGATGGCTGTGCTTTCAGCCTCCGTATCTGTGCTGTCTACTTTCTACGATGATTCAACAGACCCTAAGGACCCTGAGCAGGTTGAGCTAGCAACTATGCGTTTGCTTGCAAAGCTCCCAGTTCTAGCGGCTTACACTCACAAAGCTCTGATGGGTCAGGCGTTTATTTACCCTGACAACGACCTCTCTACGGTCCAGAATTTCCTAAAAATGACCTTTGGTAATCCAGCGGAAGACTTTGTCCAGAACCCCGTCGTCACCAAGGCTTTGGACACGTTGCTGCTGTTGCACGCAGATCACGAGCAGAACTGTTCAACGTCCACCGTTCGCCTAGTCGGCTCTTCACAGGCAAACCTCTTTGCATCAGTTGCATCAGGAATCAACGCACTTTCCGGACCGCTTCACGGCGGGGCTAATGAGGCAGTGCTCGACATGCTCACCTTTATTCACGAGTCGGGTGACTCGGTTCAGAAGTATGTCGAGCGAGTGAAGAACAAAGAAGACGGCATTCGTCTCATGGGCTTTGGTCACCGCGTTTACAAGTCCTTCGACCCTCGTGCTCGTATCGTGAAGTCCCACGCAGATCAGGTTCTCAAAGAGCTTGGTGTCAACGACCCACTACTCGACATCGCCAAGGAACTTGAGGCTGCCGCTCTCGCTGATGATTACTTCGTAGAGCGCAAGCTTTACCCGAACGTGGATTTCTACACCGGTGTGATATATAAGGCCATGGGATTCCCAGCCCGAATGTTCACTCCACTGTTTGCTGTTGGTCGTCTACCTGGCTGGATTGCGCACTGGCGTGAGCAGAACGCTGATTCAACGACGCGAATTGGTAGACCGCAACAGGTTTACATCGGTCATTTAGAGAGGGGCGTATTTTGATTGTGTACACGGGTGGCACTTTTGATCTGTTCCATGCAGGTCACGTCAGACTTCTCAAGCGGTGCAAGGAGTTAGCTGGCCCGGGTGGTGAGGTAGTTGTTTCACTGAACACGGACGAATTCATCGAGAGTTACAAGGGTAAGCCACCTATCTGTTCATTTGAAGAGCGAGCAGAAGCACTTGAGGCCTGCCGTTACGTCGATCGAGTGATACCGAACGTCGGGGGTAGTGATTCGACAATCGCCATTTCTCAAGTAGCCCCAGACCTGATTGTTATCGGTTCAGATTGGGCGAGGCGCGATTATTACACCCAGATGGGGTTCACTCAGGACTGGCTCGACGAGCTCGGAATAGGGCTGGCGTACATTCCGTACACACAGGGGGTTTCTTCATCGGAAATTAAGGCCCGAATTAGAGAGTAATCGTCTCCTGTCGGGTTAGCCGAAGGCTAAAATCGCGAGCGCTGTGCTTCCGTATAATTTGAAATCTTTCAGCTTTAGCCCTTGGGGAAGAGATAAATCACTAGATCGAGACGACCTCTCTATCACGACCACCGCCCCTGGCTTCAAGTTCTTTGTCAAGTCTTCGAGAATTTCTTCAAGCTCCTGACTTGGCACTTCGTAAGGCGGGTCTATGAAGACAAGGTTGTAGCTCGCAGCCAATTGCCCCAGAAACTTCTTGACTTCTTTGGCCTGGAGCGTGATTGGAACTTTCGGCCCTACGGCTTTTGAAACAAGCCTGATGTTCTCTTTGATGACCTCTGTCGCGGCCTTGTCTTTTTCAACAAGAATCACCTCAGAAGCACCTCGTGAGGCTGCCTCTAGGCCTAATGCCCCGGAACCTGCGTAGAGATCGAGAACTTTAGCGCCTTCAAGCACGCCGATATGTTCAAGCTTTGCGAACAAGCTCTCTTTTACTCGGTCACTGGTCGGACGGGTGGACTTGGCCGCTGCCTTTAGTTTGATTGAGCCCGCCAAGCCCGAGATGATTCTGCTCACTCGTGTGAGCCTAGTGAATTGATTGGGTTCGGTGGGCGAAGATTACATATGTGACCTGGCAATCAAAGCTTTCAAACGTCCTTGGCGATAAAACCGCCAAGGCATTCGAGAAGCAATTTGGCTATGTCACGGTTGGCGACCTGCTAACCCACTATCCAAGGAGATACTACAAGCGAGGCGAACTGACACCGCTGGCTCAGTTGCCAATCGGGGAAATGGTTTCTGTCGTGGGCGAAGTCGCAAGCACCTCTGTTCGCCACATCAAAGGTCGTTCGGGTTCAATCCTCGAGGTCGTTGTATCGGACGGCAAAGACAAGATAACCCTCGCTTTTTTCAATCAGGCTTGGCGGCAGAAAGACCTGCACCCAGGGGTGAGGGGGCTGTTTTCAGGGAAAATTGGGGTCTTTTCGGGAAAACTTCAACTTGCTCATCCAGATTACGAGCTCTTTGAAGAGTTAGATGATGAGACGGCCAAGGCTTGGGCTGATTTGCCTATTCCGATTTACCCTGCGACTAGCACACTGACCACCTGGAAGATTCAAAAATCCATTCAGATAGTTCTTGAGAGTTTGCCAACACTGGATGAGTGTCTGGATTCACAAGTCTTAGATCAGCTCGAGATTATTGATTACGACCAGGCGGTCAGAAAGATCCACCAACCGAGCATCGAATCTGACTGGCAGGCGGCCCGAGATTCTTTGCGAGCCAGGGAAGCACTGCTGCTGCAGCTCCAACTAGCCAAAAAGCGTGACGCAGTGGCGCACCAAACCGCACGCACTATCAAACCGGGTGAGCTTGTAGGCGCTTTTGACAAGCTTCTTCCGTTTGAATTCACCTCTGGTCAGCAACAGGTGAACGCACAAATTGAGCAGGATTTATCAACTGGCCACCCAATGCATCGACTTGTCCAGGGTGAGGTCGGATCAGGAAAAACGGTTGTTGCTCTGAGGGCAATGCTCGCGGCTATCGACTCTGGCTGCCAAGCAGCTCTTTTAGCTCCAACAGAGGTGCTTGCCAGTCAGCACTTCGCGAGCATGGAGAAGACACTTGGACCTGAATTGGCAAATCAAGTTGGGTTGCGACTCTTAACTGGGCAGATGGGTTCAGCAGAAAAGAAGAAAGCGCTACTTGATGTCGCAAGTGGAAAGTGCAGCTTGGTGGTTGGCACCCACGCGCTGATCTCAAATCAGGTGGAGTTTGCTGATTTAGCCCTGGTGGTAGTCGACGAACAGCACCGCTTTGGCGTAAACCAACGTGAAGCGCTGCGAGCTAAAGCCAAGCTATCGCCCCATACCTTGACGATGACGGCAACACCAATTCCCAGAACCATGGCAATCACGGTGTTTGGCGATCTTGAGGTTTCGACCCTTCGAGAGTTACCCGCCGGTCGCCAGCCAATCTCGTCTCATGTGGTGCAAGTGTCAGAACCAAAGCTGGTTTCACGTGTTTGGCAGCGCGTCGCAGAGGAAATAGCTAATGGCAGGCAGGCATTTGTAGTTTGCCCACGAATTGAGCCCGGAAGCACTGAAGAAGGGGAGCCTGAAGAGCTCGAAATCTCCGATCAAGTCGCTCCCGCGGCCGCGGTTGAGGTTTTCGAGGCATTGAAACGAAACCCAAGCCTCGCTGGGGTTGCTATTGGCCTGCTCCACGGCCAGCTCGATGCTGCTTCAAAAGACGACATAATGCAGAGGTTTGCTGCTGGTGAGATTCAGCTTCTGGTCTCAACAACCGTGATTGAGGTAGGAGTAAACGTTCCGAATGCCACTGCGATGGTGATTTTAGATGCCGATCGATTCGGAATCTCCCAGTTGCATCAGCTTCGCGGCCGTGTGGGACGAGGTTCACATGCTGGCATTTGCCTGATGCTCACATCTGCTGAGCCCGACACGCTGGCGATGCAAAGGCTAGAAGCGGTCGCTTCAACACTCGATGGCTTCAAGCTCTCTGAGATCGACCTGGAGCTTCGAGGTGAAGGTGATGTGCTGGGAGATAATCAATCAGGTAGTAGATCGCAGCTCAAGCTACTCCGGGTAACCAGAGATAGCGACCTGATTGAGCGGACTAGAGAGCTAGCTTTAGAAATCATCGAACGTGGCCTGAATCCCGAGCTGGAACAAGTTTTGAAGGAGATTGATGCGCAGGCCCTGGCTCGCGGGTAGCCTTATCGCATGACAGTTGCCATCTACCCTGGCTCTTTCGATCCAGTAACCCTTGGGCACCTATCGGTTCTGGCAAGGGCTGCTCAGCTATTTGATGAGCTACATGTGCTCGTGGTTCACAACCCAGACAAGAACGCCAGGTTTTCTGCTCCCGAGCGAGAGGCGCTGATTCGTGAGTCCATTGCAGAGCTGGCAATCTCTGGGGCTGTATCAGTCTCATCGGTTGAGTCAGGCCTCATGGTAGATGCAGCAAAGCGCCTTCAGGCAAGCGCGATTGTCAAAGGCTTCAGAACAGCAGGAGATATCGAATACGAGATTCCCATGGCTCAGGTCAACCGAGACCTATCTGGAATCGAAACTGTTTTTCTGCCATCAGAGCCTGGTTACGGCTACGTCTCATCATCGCTTGTGAAGCAGGTTGCAGGTCTTGGGGGGGATGTTTCGTCCTATGTCACAAAAACCGTGCTTCGGGCTTTGAGCTAACAGGTAAGGTTTCAAGGTTATGTTTTCAATCCCAGTGCACGAGCTAATCAAACGCCCAGGCGAGATGCGTGAACTTGTCATGCAGTTCGATATGGATCATGAGCTGGGCACTGGCTACGCGGCTGTCCAGAAGGGGCAATGGCTAAAGCTTGACCTTCGACTTGAGTCAGTTCACGAGGGGATTCTGGCAACCGGGGATGTTTTCACCGAGGCAAAAACAGAGTGCTCTCGATGCCTAGAGGACATGAATGTTGAGATTGACGAGTCATTCCAGGAGCTGTTCGTCTATGGCACACCAGGTGAAGACGAATTCGGGGTGGACGGAGACTCTATCGATCTTGAGCAAGTCGTGATTGATTCTGTGGTTCTGAATCTGCCCTTCAAGCCGATTTGTTCTGATGGCTGTCTGGGTTTGTGCGCAGAATGCGGCATCAAGCTGTCTTCAGCAGCTGATCACTCTCACGAGGCTCCAGTTGACTCAAGATTCGCGGCGCTGGCGCATCTACTGGATGAAAAACCAGAGAACTGAAATCTTCTTGCTGATTAGTAATTAGGCTGTTCAGCGTCCTTGAATAGGAGTATCACCTTGTTCGGAAACCTCTCTGAGAGACTCTCGGATACCTTCAAGAACCTTCGGGGTAAGGGCAAGCTTTCCGCTGCCGATATCGATGGCACACTTCGCGACATTCGTCGCGCATTGCTCGAGGCCGACGTTGCGCTAGAGGTAGTCAAGGTCTTCACAGGCAAGGTTCGCGAGCGTGCTCTTGGCGATGAGGTTTCAAAGGCTCTAAACCCAGCACAGCAAGTGGTGCAGATCGTCAATGACGAGCTCAAGGCGATCTTGGGTGGCGAAGCCAGAAAGTTGGCTTTTGCCAAGAATCCACCAACCGTGATCATGCTGGCTGGTTTGCAAGGTAGCGGTAAGACCACCCTCGCCGGAAAGTTAGCCAAGTGGCTCAAGGAGCAGGGTCACACACCACTCTTGGTAGCGGCTGACCTTCAGCGCCCAAACGCGGTGACCCAGCTTCAGGTGCTGGGGGAGAGGGTTGGAGTGCCCGTCTTCGCCCCAGAAGCTGGCAACGGGGTTGGAAACCCAGTCAAGGTTTCGCAGGAGTCGATTGCTTTTGCCAAGAAGCAGCAGTACTCGGTGGTGATCGTTGACACCGCGGGTCGCCTGGGTGTTGACGAAGAAATGATGAAGCAGGCTCGTGATATCCGAGCCGAAGTGAATCCAGACGAGGTTCTGTTCGTAGTCGACAGCATGCTGGGTCAGGATGCTGTGAATGTCGCCCAGGCCTTCCACGAAGGTGTTGGAGTTTCGGGTGTCGTGCTCACCAAGCTCGACGGTGACTCCCGCGGTGGTGCAGCGCTATCGGTGGCGACCATCACGGGTGCACCGATTCTGTTTAGCTCGACAGGTGAGGGGCTTGACGCCTTCGAACCGTTCTACCCAGACCGCATGGCGAGCCGCATTCTGGACATGGGTGACATCCTCACCCTTATCGAGCAAGCCCAAAAGAACTTCGATGAGGAAGAGTCCAAGAAGCTTGCGGAGAAGCTTGCCAAAGAGGAATTCACCCTCCAGGACTTCCTTGAGCAGATGCAGCAGCTCAAAAAGATGGGCAACATGAAGAACCTGCTTGGCATGCTGCCAGGTGTTGGTCAGATGAAAAAGCAGCTCGAAGAATTTGATGAGCGAGAGATCACCAGGACCGAGGCAATCATCTACTCGATGACGCCGATGGAGCGCAATAATCCAAAGGTTCTGAACGGCTCACGCAGAATGCGAATCGCAAAAGGCTCTGGAACCACCGTTACCGATGTGAATCAGTTGGTAAATCGCTTTGAGCAAGCAGCCAAGGTTATGAAGACTATGGCTCGCGGTGGGGTACCTAACATCCCTGGTACTAACCCAGTTCTTGCCGGTGGCACTGTGGGCGGCGGATTCATGGGCGGCAAGAAAAAGAATGACAAGAAAAAGAAGGGTTCCAAGAGCGGAAATCCGGCCAAGCGAGCTGCTGAAAATGCAGGCTTGAGCTTCGGATCTGATAAGTCTCAGGGTTCAGGTTCGGCTTTCGGGCTTTAGTGCTGGCGAAAACCAGCTTTTTCTGGAATACTTTTCGAGTTCGAGCGTCTCGACCCTCTATCCAGACGAAATCGAAAACCATTGAGAAACCTCCGAGTGTGCCCCCACGCTCACGGTG
>JACCDN011022494.1_pt1 | contig 22413 bp, 24 predicted proteins | sample 7441691 | NCBI WGS metagenome assembly JACCDN01 (sample SAMN15323439, study PRJNA562643) | freshwater metagenome | isolation source: river surface water | place: USA:Blue River Watershed | collected 2017-08-16 | reverse complement strand
TCAAAAGATTATTGGGAGATGGTTCTGAAATAGGTTGTTCTTTTAGTTATGCTGTACAAGCAGTACCGAATGGTTTAGCACAAGCATTTGTGATTGGTGCAGATTTTATTGGAAAAGATAAAGTGGCGTTGGTATTGGGAGATAATATTTTTTATGGCGCAGGATTTAGTAAACTAGTTCAATCATTTAATGATGTAAATGGTGCAGCGGTATTTGCTTATGAAGTGAACGATCCTGAGCGTTATGGTGTGGTAGAGTTTGATGCCAATAACAATGCATTATCATTAGAAGAAAAACCTAAAGCGCCTAAATCAAATTACGCAGTACCAGGTTTATATTTTTACGATAACCAAGTAGTAGAAATTGCTAAGAATATTCCTGCATCACCAAGAGGAGAATACGAGATCACAGATGTCAATAAGATTTATCTTGAGCGTAAGCAATTACAGGTAGGTATCATGAACCGTGGTACAGCTTGGTTGGATACAGGTACTTTTGAGTCACTAGCCGATGCCTGTGAATTTGTAAGAGTAATTGAAAAGCGTCAAAGTCAAAAAATAGGTTGTATTGAAGAAGTAGCCTACAGAATGGGCTTTATTGATAAAGCACAATTACTGGTTTTGGCCGATAAATACGCTAAAAGTGGCTATGGAGAATATTTAAAAAATTTAAAAAACAAATAATTCATAATTTAATTTGTCAATTCCATGAAAGTAGTAATTCTTGCAGGTGGTTTGGGCACTAGGTTGATGGAAGAAACAGAAGCCCGCCCCAAACCTATGGTTGAAATAGGAGGTAAGCCAATTTTGTGGCATATAATGAAAATATATGAGCATTATGGATTTAATGAATTTATTATTTGCTTAGGATATAAGGCTCAATATATTAAAGAATACTTTTTAAATTATTACTTATATAATTCCGACATTACTGTCGAATTAGCTAAGAATAAGTTGGATGTTCATTTTTCAAACACAGAGTCGTTTAAGGTAACACTAGTTGATACAGGATTGAATACAAATACTGCAGGAAGAATAAAGAAAATTCAGAAATATCTTGGATCAGAAACTTTTATGTTAACATATGGAGATGGTGTTGCAGATATAAACCTAAAAAAATTATTAAATTTTCATAAATCTCATGGAAAAATGGCCACATTAACTAGTATACAAACACCAGGTAGGTTTGGAAATATTGAGATGGATATTGCTGGCAATGTTGATCATTTTGTGGAAAAACCCCAAGGCGATGGTATGTGGATTAATGGTGGCTTTTTTGTTTTAGAGCCCCAAATATTTAATTATTTAGATGGAGATATGGATGGAGTGCAGTGGGAGAAAAAACCACTTATTGAAATTGCAAATGATAAAGAACTTGTCGCATTCAAACACCATGGATTCTGGAAGCCGATGGATGCTATGAGAGATAGAATTGAATTAGAACAGCTTTGGAATTCGGGTACTGCTCCTTGGAAAATTTGGTCATAATAAAAAATCAGAAAAATGCAATTTAAAAATATTTATAAAGGAAAAAAAGTATTAATAACTGGCAATACTGGGTTTAAAGGCTCTTGGCTTACTACTTGGTTGCTTATGTTGGGAGCAAAAGTTTATGGATATTCAATTGATATTCCTACAGTGCCTTCTATGTACGAAACCCTAAATCTTGAGGATAAAATAAATCATACGGTTGGGGATATTAGAAATCAGGAAAAGATGAATGATACAATTCAAAATATACAACCAGATTTTATTTTTCATTTAGCAGCACAAGCGATTGTTTCTACATCCTATCATAGTCCATTCGATACTATTACAACAAATGTAGTAGGTACCGCCTCTGTATTAGATGCAATTTGTAAAATTTCATGGAATTGTACATGTGTTATAATCACTTCTGATAAGTCATATGACAATGTTGAATGGATTTGGGGATATAGAGAAACTGACGCTGTTGGAGGTAAAGATGTGTATTCTGGATCAAAAGGCGCAGCAGAATTAGTGATAAAGAGTTATTGGAATTCATTTATTCAGAAAAAATCAAATATTAAACTTGGTGTTGCGCGCGCAGGTAATGTAATAGGGGGGGGGGATTGGGCGAAGGATCGAATAATTGTTGATTCTGTAAAATCTTTTGCTGAAAATAAAACAGTTGAAATTCGTTCCCCAAAAGCTACGCGTCCCTGGCAACATGTACTAGAGCCCCTTAGCGGATATTTGACTCTAGGGCAGTATTTGTATGAAGGTCATATTCTAAATGGCGAGGCATTTAATTTTGGACCCCAAAATGAACTAACAAAGACCGTGTTTGAATTAGTTCAGGATTTAGCAGAATTATGGGGCTATGATAAAAATAACGCTGCCAAATTAACAGACAATATACCGTTTAAAGAAGCAACACTCTTGAAGTTAAATTGTGACAAATCTTTGGCATATTTAAATTGGCATTCAGCACTTTATTATAAAGAGTGTGTCAAAATTATTGCAGATTGGTACAAAGCTTATTATGACAATAATGGAATTGACATGTATGAATTGACTAGAAATCAAATTGAATATTATGTGAGTCAAGCAACAAAACAAGATTTACAATGGACACGTTAATTCAGGGTGTGAATATATATCCATTAAAGAGAATTAATAATCCCAAAGGTGATATATTTCATGCTTTAAAAAACACAGATGAAGGTTATTTTGGTTTTGGAGAGATATATTTGACTCAAATTTACCCTAAGCAAGTAAAAGGTTGGAAAAGACATAATAAGTATACTCTAAATTTGATTGTAGTTTTAGGAAGAGTAAAATTTGTTATTTATGATGATAGAGAAGGAAGCAAAACAAAAGGCCGTTTTTTTAGTATTGAACTTTCACTTATAGATAATTATAAAAGACTGACAATTGCTCCAGGCTTATGGATGTCTTTTTATGGAGTGGATGAAAATGTTAGTACTTTAATAGATATAATTCCTGAACCACATAATCCAACGGAATCTGATAGTAAAGAAATAGAGGAGATCCCATATAATTATTTTTAATGAATATTTTATTAACAGGAGTGACTGGCTTTATTGGTCAAGCTACTTTACCCAAATTATTAAAAGAATTTGAGGATTTTAAATTTTTAACATTAAATAATAATTTAGAAAAAGCAAATTCGCTTTATCCTCAATCAAAATTTTCAAATATATATAATACTAGTTCTTCTGATTTTGAGAAAGTTGAATTATTTAATCCAGACATAGTAATTCATTTGGCAACTTTTTCAACTTCTATAAATGAAACTTATGTAATAAAAAATATAATTCAAACTAATATAGAGTATGGAGTTTTATTATTAGATACGCTCAAACGATGTAGTAATTTTAAGCTTTTTGTTAACACAGGTTCTTTTGCAGAATATAGACATGGACCTGAAAAATATAATAGTGCCTATTTGTATAGCACAAGTAAAACTGCTTTCCGTTTATTTTTAGAGTTCTTTTCAGAAACTTGTGGGTTTAAATATATTACTGCAGTACCATATTCGGTGTATGGAGGTAGTATGACTAGCAAAAGATTGATGGATTATATAAAAGAGTCGTTGAATTCAGAAACGCCTATAGCAATGACAAAAGGGGAACAAATATTAGACTTTATTCATGTAAATGATATTGCTGACTTCTATTCTCATATTCTAAATAATATACATTTGTTTTTAAAACAAAAAAACGGTGAAGAATTTCATCTTGGCACAGGTGAAGGTACAAGCATAAGAGATTTAGCGCTATTACATGAAAAAATTTATAACAAAAAGTGTAATATAGATTGGGGTAAATTACATTATAGAAAGATGGATATTATGTATGCTGTAGCACCTGTAAAAAAAAATATTGATTTAATTGGATGGCAATCTAAAATTTCATTGATAGATGGAATATAAAGAAAATCAAAAAATTCTAATACTAGGTGCTGGTATTGCCGGACTAGGTGCGGCATACCAAAGTAAGAAATTAGGTTATTCTCCGATAGTTTTGGAAAAATCTAAAACATATGGTGGCTTGCTTGATAGTTTTACAATTCAAGGATTTACATTTGATAGATTCGTACATTTATCATTTGCAAGTGATGAAAAAGTAAAAAAAATATTTTTAGATTCTGCAAAAAATGTATTGACACACATTCCCAATCCATTTAATATTTACAAAGGGTTATGGATAAAACATCCGGCACAAAACAACTTATTTCCATTATCTGAAGCTGAAAAAAAAATTATAATCAGTGATTTTTTGCAAAGACCAAAAGAGGCAAAGAATATTCAAAATTACGAGCAGTGGCTTAAGTGTCAATATGGTAATTATTTTGCTGAAAATTTTCCGATGGCTTACACAAGAAAGTATTGGATGAATGAAGCAAAAAATCTGCGTACTGAATGGGTTGGATCAAGACTATATCAACCTTCAGTTGATGAAGTAATCAAAGGATCTGAGACTTCTGATACCCCAGTGACTTATTATGCTAAGGAAATGAAATATCCTGAAAAGGGAGGATATAAATCTTTTATTCGCAATTTAACAGTTGGTACTAACATTATCTTTGAAGAAAATGTAATTGAAATTGATGTCAAGTTAAAAATAGTTACTACTAGTTCTGGAAAAAAATATGAGTATGATCGTTTAATTTCAAGTATTCCATTACCAGAAATGGTAAAAATTATTAAAAACATTCCGGTTGATGTTATTGATGCAGGAATGCAACTGAAAGCTACTTCCGGCTATCATATTTCTATTGGCTTAAAAGGAAATAATATACCACAATATCTTTGGTGGTATATATATGATGAAAATATATTATCAGCTCGAGTATATTCGCCATCGCTAAAGTCACCTAATAACGCTCCAAAAGGCTGTTCATCATTGCAAATGGAAGTTTATTGTACCGAGGACCAATTTACTAAAGAAGAATTAATTGCAGGGAGTGTTCAAAAACTGATTGATTTAAAGATTATTAACAAAGATGACATAATATTTACAAACATAGGATTCGAGAAATATGCAAACGTAATTTTTACTGAACCAATTTATAGATGTAGAGATATTGTTAAATCATATTTGAAATCGAACGAGATTGTACCAATTGGAAGATTTGGAGAATGGGATTACTTGTGGAGTGATCAAAGTTTATTGAGTGGCATTAATTCATTAACTTGTGAATAACAGTGTAGTCAAAAGTCTGGTTTGGAGTGCAATTGAAAGTTTATCAATGCAAAGTATACAATTCATTGTTTCAATTGTTATAGCTAGATTAATTGATCCATCTTCATATGGTATAATTGTAATTTTGAATATATTTATAGCTATTTCGCAAGTCTTTATAGATAGTGGTTTTTCAAATGCGTTGATTCAAAAGGAAAGTTGTACACAAGATGATTATAGTACAGTTTTTTTAATAAATCTTATTACATCAATTACAATATATTTTTTATTATTTTTTAGTGCAAATAATATTGCCAAATTTTATAATCAGCCTAAGCTTGAAATTTTAACAAAGTGGATTTCACTAAATATTATTATATCTGCTCTTTCTATTGTACAAAGAGCAAAGTTGACAAAGGATCTAGATTTTAAAAGTCTAGCTAAAATATCATTTGTTTCTTCAATTTTAAGTGGAATTATTGGTATTGTTTTAGCTTATTATAATTTTGGTGTATGGGCGTTACTTATAAATACGTTAGCTTTCAATATTTTCACTTCTATATTATTAATAATTAAAACCAAGTGGATTCCTGCTATAAAATTTTCAAAAGAATCATTTAATAGATTATTTTCATTTGGATCCAAATTGTTACTTACAAATATAATATCAAGCATATACAATAATTCTTATAGCCTAATAATTGGCTTAAAATATTCTACAAAAAATTTAGCTTTTTATAATAGAGCATTTAGTATGGCGATATTACCATCAATGAATCTAAGCAATATTGTTATTAAAGCGATTTTTCCGATTCTATGCAAAATTCAAAACAACAAAGAAGAGCTGTCAAAATCTTTATTGAAATACATAAGAATGACCACTTTTTTTGTTTTTCCAATTATGGTTTATATATCAATATTATCTAAGTCAATAATTATTGTTTTACTAACTAATAAATGGCAAGAAAGTGCAACATTTTTGAGTATACTATGTATTGTTTTTATGTGGGACCCTATTTATAACATTAACGATAAAATATTAAGTGTTTGTGGAAGAACTGATATTGCATTAAAACTTGAATTTGCAAAGAGGTGTGGTGGTTTTATTATATTATTGTGTACTTTGCCGTTTGGAATTATTTGGCTTTGTAAAGGTCTTTTAATACAAATTTCATTAGAAGTTATATTGGCAATTTACTGCACGAGCTTGGTTCTTCCAATTACATTTAAGATGCAATTTTTCAATCTGTTACCAATAATTATTGTCAATTTAATTTTTGGGATAATTCTTTTGATTGTTAAACAATTTATCCAGAATGACTTTACAATATTAATTGTCTCAGCTATACTTGGAAGTATTTCATATATATTATTTAGTTACATTTTCAAGCTTCGAGAACTTAAATATATATTAACAACCATATCAAAATATTACAAAGATGGTAACACTTTCAATTTGCATTCCGACTTTTAATAGAGGACAAATAGTTGTTGATTTAGTAAATTCAATTTTAAAATGTAATGACAATAGATTTGAAGTTGTTGTATTAGACAATTGTTCAACTGATGGCTCATTTGAGAATCTATTGTCCATAAAAGATCCCAGGTTATCTGTTTTTAAAAATGACTTTAATATCGGATCATCACCAAATGTTGTTAAGTCAATATTATATGCTAAAGGGGTTTATTCAATTATTTGTCTTGATAAAGACAAGATTTTAACTCATAAAATATCCGAGTTAATTGATTTTTTTGAATCCACAAATTGCATTTTGGGTAGATGTAAGTTGTTTTCAAATAATATTTCGAAAAACATTGAATATGCAGCTGGTGTCAAGTCTTTAATAAATATTGCATTTGCTGATACTCATCCTACAGGACATTTTTACAAAACTGATATTTATAAAACATCAAAAAATGTAAAAAAAATAATTGAAAACCTCGACCAATTTGGATTTTATTTTGAAATAATTAATGCAGGTATTTCTTTGATTGGACCTTCGGTTATCCTAAACTCAATTTATTTTGAAACCGAAACTAATGAAGAGAGAAAAAAAGTTCTCTCAAAATCATTTCTAGGTAAAGATAATTTTTTTGATCCATTAGCTTGCAAAATTAGATTTTGTAGATATTATAATGAACTTTTTTCTCTTAAATTAAATTATTTTATAAAGCAACTTGTAACAGTTAAACTTTTTTATAACTATGTTATTTCGTCTGTTTTTGCATATAAATCAATTTTGAGTAATAAAGATTTATGTGACCATTATTGTGTAGAATCTTATAGTTTGTCTAAAAAAGACTTATTCTCGATTTTGCTCGGAACAAATAAAACTTTACTTACTCTTAATAAATTAAATATTATATTAATTCTTCCTTTCGTTATAATAATAAATTTATATTCATTATTTAGAATAGTAAAAATATAATCAAAAAATATATAGGTTGATTTAAATTAATTTTTATGCCTAAAAACCACAGATATAATATTCTTCTCATTGGCGGATCTGGATTTATTGGTTTAAAATTAATTGAAGAACTGGCAATTAAGGAATGTAAAATAGTTCTATTAACTAGGACATCTAAAGATATAGATGTATTCAAAGAAAATTTTGATCGAATCGAGATCATTTATGGCACACTCCTTGATTTTGAATTAATTCAAACAACAATTATCTCAAAAAAAATTGATACAATTATTCATTTGGCTTCATCTTTAATTCCATCAAGTAATTTTAATGAATATTTAAATGAGATGAAATTGGTCATTTATCCCACAATACGTCTATTGCCATTTTTTGCTCACCAAAATTGTAAACTATATTATTTTTCATCTGGAGGTGTTGTTTATGGTAATAGCGATAATGTAATATTTAATGAAAATGACAAGACTTGCCCAATTAATTATTACGGAATGTCAAAAAAAATCATGGAAGAGTCAATACTTTTTGAAAGTAGAAATTCTAATTTAAAATATATTATTTTAAGACCTTCTAATCTTTATGGAATAGGTCAAAATTTTAATGGAAAACAAGGATTAATAGCCGTTGCAATTGGTTGTTTATTGAATAAAAGAGAACTTGAAATTTGGGGAGATGGAACTATTGTACGTGATTATATTTATATTGATGAATTTATTAGTTCAGTGATTGCAATAATTTTAAGTTCTGAAGTTAATCAGATATATAATATTGGAAGTGGAATAGGATATTCGATAAATGATATTATTGAAATTATAAATAAAAATTCACCTAATAAATTAAGTGTGAAATATATCACAAAGAGGAAGGTTGATACTCCAAAGATTATTTTAGACAATACCAAATTCAAAAATAATTTTAGAATTAAAAGTGTTTCAATTGAAGAGGGGATAAAATGTTTTTTAAATTATGCATTAAATACAATTAATAATTAGTATAAATTTACTTGTTATTGTATTATTTAAAATTAAATTATATATATGAAAAAAGCAATAATTACTGGAATAACAGGTCAAGATGGTGCTTACTTGGCAGAGTTTTTATTGAACAAAGGGTATGAGGTTCATGGAATTAAAAGAAGGAGCTCTTTGTTTAATACTCAAAGAATTGATCATATTTACGAAGATCCTCATACCCCGCATAGACACCTACACTTGCATTATGGTGATTTAACTGATAGCACTAACCTAATCAGAATTATACAAGAAGTACAACCTGATGAAATTTATAACCTAGCTGCAATGAGCCATGTGCATGTTAGTTTTGAAGAACCAGAATATACTGCAAATGCTGATGGTATTGGAACTCTAAGAATTTTGGAAGCAGTTCGTTTATTGGGTTTAACTAAGAAGACAAAAATATACCAGGCATCTACATCAGAGTTATATGGTTTAGTTCAAGCAGTTCCACAATCTGAAACTACTCCTTTTTATCCGCGTTCTCCATATGCTGTTGCAAAATTATATGCATATTGGATAACTGTAAACTATAGAGAAGCATATGATATGTATGCATGTAATGGTATTTTGTTTAACCACGAATCACCTCAAAGAGGAGAAACTTTTGTAACAAGAAAAATTACTAGAGCAACAGCCAAAATTGCTTTAGGTATGGATACTTGTTTGTACTTAGGAAATTTAGACGCTAAAAGAGATTGGGGTCATGCCAAAGATTATATTGAAGGAATGTATTTGATTCTTCAACAAGAAAAGCCAGAAGATTTTATATTAGCAACTGGCATTACTACCACTATTCGTGATTTTGTGAAAATGAGTTTTGCTGAATTAGGAGTCGAATTAGCATTTAGAGGAAAAAATGAATCAGAGGAAGGATATGTAGTTAAAAACAATAGCGAATATCAATTAGAAGAAGGCAAAGTGGTTGTTAAAGTGGATCCTAAATATTTCAGACCAACTGAAGTGGATTTATTAATTGGAGATCCAACAAAAGCTATGACTAAATTAGGTTGGAAACCCAAATATGATTTAGCTGCATTGGTTAAAGAAATGGTTGCAAGCGATATTACTTTGTTCAAAAAGGAATTACATGTAAAACAAAGTGGATTATAGGTATGGAAAAAACTGCTAAAATATATATTGCCGGACACAGAGGAATGGTAGGGTCTGGCCTAGAGCGTAAATTAAGAAAAGAGGGTTATAATAATATTGTTACAAGAACATCTACTGAATTAGATTTAAGAAATCAGCAAGCAGTGAATGAATTCTTTGAAAAAGAAAAACCTGGTTATGTTATACTTGCTGCAGCAAAAGTGGGAGGTATACATGCAAACAATACTTATAGGGCTGAATTTATTTATGATAACTTAATGATAGAAGCCAATATCATTCATGCATCTTATTTAAATAAGGTAACTAAGTTGTTGTTTTTGGGATCATCTTGTATTTATCCAAAAATGGCACCTCAGCCTTTGAAAGAGGAATATTTATTAAGTGGTTATTTAGAGCCAACCAATCAGCCTTATGCAATTGCTAAAATTGCTGGTATTGAAATGTGTGATAGTTATAGAGCACAGTATGGCTGTAATTTCATCTCTGCAATGCCTACAAATTTGTATGGCACGAATGATAATTACCATCCTGAAAATTCACATGTATTGCCAGCATTGATTAGACGAATTGTTTTAGCAAAAAAGAACAATGAACCTAATGTTACTATTTGGGGTACTGGAACACCAAGGAGAGAATTTTTACATGTAGATGATTTGGCAGATGCTTGTTATTATTTATTGCAAAATTATAACGAACAAGGATTAGTGAATATAGGTTGTGGAAAAGATGTTTCCATTAAAGAATTAGCAGAGTTGATAGTTGCAGAGGTGGGATATGAAGGGAAGCTTTTATTTGATACAACTAAGCCAGATGGAACTCCGAGAAAGTTGATGGATACAAGTAAAATAAATAATCTTGGATGGAAATCTAAAATTGATTTAAAAAATGGCATCAATATTACTGTAAATGAAGCCAATTTATTGTTCAATTAAAATTAAATGAGTTTATATTTATCTATTTGTATACCCACAAATGGCAGAATTTCAATAATAAAAAAAACTTTAGATAGTATTTTTTTAAACTCGAATATTCCACATTCAGAGTTTGAGGTTGTATTATCTGATAATTCGTCGAATGATGATCTTAAAAAATTATTAGAATTTTATAAGCAGTATCCTAACATAAGATATTTTAAAAGTGATTGTGAGGGATTTTTGAATTCAATAAATTCATTAAAATTAGGAAATGGTGAATTTTTGAAATTGCATAATAACTATACAATGTTTATTGAAGATGGGCTAAAAGAATTACTATCATTTATTAAAGCTGAAATAAATCAAAAACCGGTCGTCTTTTTTAAAAATACTGGCGAGAATGGCTTACTAAGATATGATAGTTTCAATAATTTTTGCCAAACTTTATCATATTGGAATACCTGGAGTACTGGATTTTCAATTTGGAAAAATGATTTTAAACTATTATCGAATAATAATTTCGACAAAATGTTTCCACATGTTACAATTTTAAATTTACTTAGTTTTAAAACATGTTTTGTCATTAATGAAAATCAATATTTCATTAACCAAGAAGTAATAGGTAAAGGGGGATATAATTTGTTTAAAACCTTTGCGGTTGATTATTTAAAATTGATGGAAAATTCTATGAAAAATAATGAAATAAGTACAGCCACCTATAATAAAATTAAAAATGATTTGTTTTATAATTTTTTAGTTATTTGGTATTTTAACACGAAAATCAAGAAAAATAATTTCACGTTTGATTTATCAGACATCAATAAAAATATTAGTATCAATTATGGTAATTTTGGTTATTTTAAACTGGTTTTCGGAGCTTACTTTCTTATTCTTAAAAAAATTAATTTAAAAATTAAAAAACAATTTAGATTAATTCTAAATAAATAGTCATGAATAAAATTTTAATTTTAATACTATCAACTAAAGACAAGAGATATAAAAATTTTATCAATGGGTGTACAAATGGATGGGTAAATACAGCTCGTCAAAATGGAATTAGGTGTATATTTTATAGTGGTGGAGCTACAGAAACAACATTTGAAAATGATAATTTAAAATTAAAATGTGATGACAGCCTGTCTGGAACAGCGTATAAACTATACAAAGCACTTGATTTTATAGAAAAATCAAATATTGAGTACACGCACATTTATAGAACTAATTTGTCCTCATTTATTTTTGTTGAAGATTTTATAAAATTTAAAAACAGTATTGCTGCTGAATTTTATGCTGGAGTTGTCGGAAGGTATAATAAAATTTCAGTTTTAAATAAGTTTCATTTTATTAGTTTGTTCTTTTCTAAAATATTTAAATTTCAAATAATTAAATATGCATCAGGATCAGGATTTTTTTTAAGTAGAAACTTAGTGCAAGAGGTTATTCATAAAAATAATTTAAAATTTGATTATATTGATGATGTAATGATAGGTGAAGCACTTAATGGTAAACATATAACTCCTATTTCCAGATACGACATAAGCGATGTGTTTCCTAAAAATTTTGAAAATAATTGTTTTCATGTTAGGCTTAAATCTTCAAGACGTGAAATCGATGCATCTAGATTAATGGAATTGAATAAATTTAAAACACTAACTGATTTCATTGAAGAGATTAATAATTATGGAAAAGGAATCAATTAAGGTAATACATGTGAGTTATGCAGTATCAAAACAAACTGCATCATTTAGAATACATTCCGAATTGACAAAAAGTATTAGTTCTAAGATTTTTGTTGCTGATAAATCAATTACATCAGATTTAATAATTCAACCCCAAAATTTATTAGAAAAACTGTCTGCACGCGTTGGTGTCGTTAGGGAATTTTTCTTTTCAAGAATATTTAGACATAAAAAATTAGTATATTTTTCATATAATTTTGGAACACAATTCTTTCAAAATTTTTGGATAAATAAACTTTTTAAAATAGATACCGATATTTTTCATTTGCATTGGATTGGCAATGGGTTTATTAATATTGATAAGATAAGAAATATGGATAAACCTATCATTATAACATTACATGATGTTTGGTTTTTAACAGGTGGCTGTCATGTAAACTTGGGCTGTCAAAAATATTTGAATGGCTGCTTCAGTTGTCCTTTATTTTCTGAAAGTAAAGTGCCATTTGATTTGACATCTTTTTTATTCAAGAAAAAATTAAAACTCTTTAAAGAAAAAAAAATACATATTATTGTATTATCAACATGGATGAAGAATCTTGCTTCAGCTAGCCCAATACTTTCAAATTGTGCTTTAACTTTGATACCTAATGGAATAAATATTAATATTTTTAAACCACACAATAAAAGTTTTTCAAGAGATGTTTTTAATTTGAATCAAAATTCGAAAATTTTATTATTCGGAGGGATTTCTGCCAATAGTGATTTTAATAAAGGTTATGATCTCTTATGTGAAAGTTTACAATTTCTAAAATTGAATGAAGAAATTGAATTAGTTATTTTTGGGAATAGCGATAAAAATATTGATTATATAGAAGGATTTAAGGTTACTCATATTGGTTATCTAAATGATGATGAAACTTTAGCTTTATTATATTCTACTGCAGATGTAGTTTTAGTTCCTTCTCGTCAAGAATCTTTTAGTCAAGTCACCTTAGAGTCAATTAGTTGTGGTACGCCAGTTATTGCTTATAATTATAGCGGACCTTCTGATATCATACAACACAAATTCAACGGCTATCTTGCTGAACCATACGATGCTGTTGATTTTGCTAATGGCATAAATTGGGCAATTACTGAAAGTGCTAAGAATTCGTTAATTTCTGAAAACGCAAGAAAATTTGCAGTTGATAATTTTAGTTTAAGCGTAATTGCACAAAAACACAATGAATTGTATCAGTCATTACTTTCCTCTGATAACTAAATGAAAATAATATCATATTCTTTATATGGAAATTTAAAGAGATATACAGATCCATTAATTTACAATGCTTCAAATTTATCTACCTTTTATAAAGGATGGGTTATCAATGTTTATCACGATGACTCAGTTCCAAAAGATATTTTAGATTTTTTAAAAAATAATGGAGTTTGTTTAATTAATATTTCTACAACTAATTTTTCAAATTTTGCTCCTAAGTTTTGGAGGTTTTTGCCAGTTTTTGATGATAAAAATGAACTTGTTATTTTTAGAGATTCGGATTCGGTATTTACAGAAAGAGAAGTAGCATTAGTTAATCAATGGCTTGAATCTGATTTTAATTTTCATATAATAAGAGACCATCAACTTCATATTTCTCCTATATTAGCAGGAATGTTTGGTATTAAACGAAATTATTTTAAGTTTTTTACCCAGCAACTTATTTCACATATCTCATTAGTAAAATCTAATTTTTATAATGCCGATCAAATATTTCTTGGTGATTTTATTTACAAGAAGGTGATTAGAAATACCTTAATACATACTTCTTATTTTGCATTTTTCAATGAGAATTATGTTCGGATAAATAAATCTATTGAATATAATGATTTTATAGGTGCAATTTATACTGAGAAGCAAAACAAAATAGATCTCGTATTAGAATATGATTTTATAATTGGCTTGCCATTTTGTTGTGCTAAATTTTTGAGATATAAAGTTAGACCAGTTTTATACCTTTCCTACATTTATAATTTAATAACTAATTTTAAATGATTATTGATAAACTTTTTTATTTTTTTTATTTTAAATTAAGAAAAATATTCACTCCTATAGGAGATCCTTCGATTGACCGCTTTGTAAAATTATCTGGCAAGAAAGTAAAAGTAGGTGCATTTACTTATGGTCTTGAAGATATTGAAATTTTATCTTGGGGTGAGAATATTGAAATTTCAATCGGAAGATTTTGTAGTATTGCTTCTGGTTTAAAACTATATTGTGGTGGTAATCATAGATCTGATTGGTTTAGCACTTACCCATTTGGACATGTATATCCTCATCTTTTTAATAATAAAGCAATTTCTGGAACTCCTGTGAGTAATGGAAATATTTCGATTGGAAATGATGTTTGGATTGGTAGAGATGTAACAATACTTAGTGGAATTTGTGTTGGTAATGGGGCAATTATTGCTTCAAATTCACATGTTGTGAAAGATGTATTACCATATACTATTGTTGGAGGTAATCCTGCAAAATTCATTAAATTTAGATTTAGTGATGATATTGTAAATAAAATACATGATTTACACTGGTGGAATTTAGATATTCATACGTTAGAAAAAATCATACCTTATTTGTGCCAACAAGAATCTGATGATATATATTATAATTTAAATATGATAGATAAAATATTAACAATTGACAAAATAGTATAAATAAATTTTATAACTGATCTATTTTATCTTTCTCTAAATAATCCAATGTGCTATCATTTGATATAATTCAAAAAGAATTTGAACTTATAGTTCATCTTTAGAATTTTTTTAATTCTCCTTAATTATTAAACATGTCGTAAAATTAAATTTATTTATAGTCAATAATGATAAATATATAAACATGAAGAAACATTTAGACCTTGGTTGTGGTGCGAACCCAAGAAACCCTTATAATGCAGAAGAATTATTCGGTATTGATATTTTAGAAAGACACAATTCTAATTTACCCAACTTCTCTTACAAATCCGCAAATGTAATTTTAGAAAAAATACCATTTGATGAAAATTATTTTGATTCTATCTCTGCATATGATTTCATTGAACATATACCGAGATTAATTGCAATTGATGGTAAAATTACATTTCCATTTATTGACTTAATGAATGAAGTTTATAGAGTTTTAAAACCCAATGGAATTTTTTATGCGATAACACCTGTTTACCCAAAGGAATCAGTTTTTATGGACCCAACCCATGTTAATTTTCTTACAAAAAATTCATATAAATATTTTACTAGCCCCTATAACAGTGCTTCTATGTATGGCTATGTTGGCAATTTTAATAAAATAAGAAATAAAGTTGTGAAATTTTCTTATGAAGAAAATAATTATGGATTTGTTGATAAAATATTTCAAAAAATATTTATTGAAATTTATCCAAGAGCTAAACAACATATTTTATGGGAGTTCTCTGCAATTAAATAGCTATTAATTTTATTTATATAATTATATTTAATATTAACTTTTGAAAGAATTTAATTTAAAAAATTTATTTTATAGCGACTATAGTTATATTTTAGGAATATTAACTTTAAGTTTAAGTATTTTTAAATTAGGTGGTTATTCATTATCAATTGCAAATTTTTTAATACTTTATTTATTTTTTCTTTATTTAAATAAAACAAGTAAAATTATTGCTATCACTTATTTTACATTTATCTTATATTTTGTTATAATTGCAGTTTTCTTTATTGAAAATTTAGATTTTTTGGAATTTATAAAATCATTTTCTTTGACAAGTGTAATGCTTTTAGTTTTTATTACTTCTTTATTTAATCCAATTTTCACCCCTAAATTTAATATTAACAAAATCATTTCAGTAGTAGGATTATTAATTGTTCTTTTTGAAATTGTTCAAATTTGCGAATACTTTTTCCTCGGCAGCTCTAATACTTGGTTTATATTTGATGGACTTTCAATATCAACAGCTACTGATATAAGTAGATTTCAGGCTGTAAATTTTTTATCATTCATGAGACCAATATCATTCTATCATGAGCCAAGTTATTTAGGTATAGTCTTGTTAATTTTGTTAATATGTGCAAATGAGTTAAAAATTAATAAAATATTCATCTTTATTTATTTTTTAGGTATTATATTAAGTTTTTCAACAACTGCATTGATATTTTTAGTCACTTATTTTTTTTTAAAAAACATAAGTCGCGTTAAAAATATTCTTTGGATATTTTTGTTAATTTTAATTATATTATTATTAAAAGTTGACAATGAAACACTAGACAATATCTTTCGATTTAGTGAAATTCTAAATACAGGAACAAGTGGAAATGAAAGATTAATAGGACCTTATGATTATCTTGTAAATGAGATTTTTATTAAAAAGCATTACTTTGGAATCCCATTGGGTCAGTCAGATTTAATATTTAATAATTCATTCTACCTTCTTTTTTTATATTTTGGGATTTTGACACCATTTATATTTCTAATTTTTATAGTATTTGTTATATTCAAGTTTAAATCAGATTCTTCCAAATATTTAATTGCTTTTTTTTCTCTATTGTTTTTAAATGGGGCTATTTTTACCCTTGAATCTGCATTAATATTATATTGTTTAAATTATACTTTTGTTTCAAAAAAATTATCTTTAAAGTTGTAATTGCAACAATTGAATAACATTTTTTATTTGAATGAGAACCGTTTCGATTATAACAGTAACATTTAATGATTTAAAGGGATTAATTAAAACAATTAACTCTATAGACTTTAATTATAAATCAAATAATTATTACATTAATCATGTAATAATTGACGGCAATTCTAATGATGGTACTAAAGATTTTGTTTTAAGCATTATCAAGGATAGAAAAATTGATACTTTATTCATTTCGGAATCTGATTTAGGTATTTATGATGCTATGAATAAAGGAGTAAAAAATTCCTCATCTGATTTTGTAATATTTATTAATTCTGGAGATATTTTATTGTCTACATTTTTTAGTGTAGAACTTTATCATTTACTAGATATTATAGCGGGGAAATCAAATTGTGCAGGTTTGGCACTCTCTTGTTTCTATACTTTTAGTGAAAAGAAAATTCTGATAAAATCAAGAGACATAAATATGTTATTGCCGAGAATGCCAACAATACATCAGGCAATAATATATAAAAGAAAAATATTAATTGATATTCCTTATTCACTTAAGTTTAAAATTTGTGGAGATTTTGAAAATATTAGTCGAATAATTAAACAATATACATTTGAAAATTCAGATATTATTATATCCGAATTAATTGCTGGAGGTGTTTCTACTTTAAAACCATATTCTCTTGCTAAAGAATCATTTACAATTTTTAAAAATCACTTTAAACCTAATTTACTTAGGAGAATTATTTACGTAATTAAAATTTCATTTTCATTGATTGCTGTTCAAACTATTTTTTTCATATATAAAAAATAAAATTAATCATTTTCGATTTGAAAGTCTCAATAATTACAGTTTGTTTTAATTCTGAAAAAACTATTGAAAGGACAATTAACTCAGTTCTTTCTCAAAACTATTCCAATATAGAGTATATTATCGTTGATGGTGATTCCAAGGATAGTACAATTCAAATTATAGAAAAGTACAAAAATTCAATACACCAGTTTATTTCAGAAAAAGATGAAGGCATCTATGATGCTATTAATAAAGGCATTTCAATGGCAACTGGTGACATAGTAGGTATATTAAATTCAGATGATATATTCAGTAATCAAAAAATTATAACAGAAGTTGCCAATATTTTTCTTGAAAATCCTCAATTAGATTCTATTATTGGGAATATTGCCTTTATAAATAGTAATGAGAAAATTGTCCGTGTCTATAATTCAAAAAATTGGACACCTAAAAAATTTCTTTATGGCTTTATGCCACCACATCCTTCTTTTTATAGTAAACGAGAACTATTTCAAAAATTTGGAGGATATAAAAAAGATTACAAAATAGCTGCCGACTATGAGTTATTAGTTAGGTTTCTTAAAATTCATCAAATTTCATATTATCAATTGAATACAATAATGGTACTTATGAATTTAGGTGGCGTAAGTACGAAAGGCTTTAAAAGTACTTTTTTGTTAAACCGTGAGGTAAAAAGAGCTTGTGAACAAAACGGCTTAAAAACAAACTTTTTAAAATTATATTCCAAATATTTTTTTAAAATTTTAGAATTTATTAGACTTCCTAAATGATATGTATAGGCATTACAGGATCAACTGGTTTCGTAGGAAAAAATATGATTGAAAATGACAAGCATTTGTACCAATTTGTTTGTTATCAAAAGAATCTCTCTTTTGAAATTCGTGAAGATGTTGTAATTCATCTTGCTGGCAAGGCTCATGATCTAAAAAATATATCAGACGATTGTGAATATTATACAGTTAATACCGAATTAACTAAAACTATTTTCGATGTATTTTTATTATCAGATGCTAAAGTTTTCATTACATTAAGCTCGGTTAAAGCAGTAGCGGATACATTAGAATTAGCATTAACAGAGGATTACACTCCGAATCCTATTACTCACTATGGGAAAAGTAAACTTCTTGCTGAACAGTACATTTTAAGTAAAAAAATCCCTGAAGGTAAGAGAGTTTATATTTTAAGACCTTGTATGATACATGGCCCTGGCAATAAGGGCAATTTGAATTTATTATATAAGATGGTTAGTAATGGTTTCCCATGGCCATTAGGAGCCTTTGATAACATGCGATCTTTCTGTAGTATAGATAATTTATGCTTTATTATTAGTGAACTTATAGAAAACGAAAATATTCCTTCAGGTATATATAATGTTGCAGATGATGAACCATTGTCTACAAATGATTTAATTAAGTTAATCTCAAGTAGTCAAAGCAAAAAATATAAAATTTGGAAAGTTCCTGTGAGACTCATAAAGCTTTTTTCGAAACTCGGAGATTTGTTTAAATTACCATTAAATTCTGAAAGGTTAAGTAAGTTGACTGAAACCTATATTGTTTCAAATGCTAAAATTAAAGCCGCAATAAATAAACCTTTGCCTTTCACTGTTAAAGAAGGCCTAATGAAAACATTAAATTCTTTTAATACGAATGTTAAGTAGATTATTCTCTCTTATACTTTTAATTCTTCTTTCACCTATTTTCATTTTGGTATCTTTTTTTATACTTATTGAAGATGGCTTCCCAATATTCTTCAATCAAAAGCGTGTTGGTTTTAATTATTCATTCTTTAATATATACAAGTTTCGAAGTATGAAAAAAAATACTCCTAATGTTGCAACACATTTACTAACTAATCCAGAACAATATTTACTCAAGATTGGAAAAGTTATTAGAAAGACTAGTTTAGATGAATTGCCTAACTTAATTAATATAATTAAAGGCGAAATGGTGTTTGTTGGGCCACGACCGGCTTTATATAATCAAGATGATTTAATGGCTTTAAGAGTTTCTGTTGGAGTGGATAAGCTTAAACCTGGCATAACCGGTTGGGCTCAAATTAATGGAAGAGACGAAATTTCAATTGAAAAAAAAGTTGCTTTCGAAAAAGAGTATTTGGAAAGAAAGTCTTTTTTATTCGATGTATATATAATTTTTAAAACACTTACTAATGTATTGTTTAGTAAAGGTGTTTCACATTAAATAGTATTTTTGCCTTATGAAAATAGTATACATTACCGAAGCTCAAATCCCAGGTGTAAAACTGATTAATTTTGAGCGTTTTACTGATAAGCGCGGATTCTTTACCGAGACATTTAGAGTATCAGATTTTATCAATAATGAATTGAAGTGCTTCCCTAATGGTATTATGCAAGCCAATGAGAGTTATTCTCGCCGCAATGTATTAAGAGGGTTACATTTTCAGTGGAATCCTAATATGGGAAAATTAGTGAGAACCATTACTGGTCATATGGTGGATTTAGTATTAGATTTAAGACAAGGTTCACCAACCCAAGGAAAAATAATGGCGTTTAATATGCCAGCCAATTCAACAGATGGAACCACAAGCTGGATCTGGGTACCTGAAGGATGTGCGCATGGTAATTTCTTTTTAGAAGATTCTTATATAGAGTATTTCTGCTCTGGTTCTTATAATGGAGAATGTGAAGCAGGAGTGTCACCTTTTGCTGAAGATATTGATTGGAGTATCTGTGATCCTAAATTAAAAAACCTATTTGCCGATTTGAAAGATAGTTTTATTGCTACTTCAAAAGATATCAATGGTTTATCTGTAAAGCAATGGTTAGATAGAGAAGACTCGAAAAACTTTACTATTTAATGAGTAGCAAAATTTTAATTACAGGTGCTGCAGGTAAATTAGGATCAGCAGTTCTTTCATTGATGCCTGAAGCGATTGGTGCTACTAGATCAGATTTTGATTTGTCCAATGCCGCACAAATGGATGCTTTTTTAGACTATCATCCAGGTATTACAACCATACTGCATTGTGCTGCGATGATTTCTCCTCCCAAGATTAATGAAGATATTGCGCAGGCTATTCAGTCTAATATCATTGGAACATCCTTATTAGCTGCTGCTTGTTATAAAAGAAATATTCGTTTGGTATATATCTCAACTGACTATGTATTTGCTGGAGAAAAAGGTATGTACAAAGAAGAAGATGAGCTATTGCCTCAAAACAAATATGCCTGGTCAAAACTAGGTGGGGAGTGTGCTGTTCAAATGTTAGATAACTATGTGATTATTAGATTGTCATTTGGGCCAGATATTTTTCCTTATAAAGCAGCCTTTACAGATCAGTTTACTTCTAGAGAATCTGCCTCTGTTATAGCTAAAAAGATTAAAAATATCGTAGTTTCGGATTTCAAAGGAGTAATTCATATTGGTGGTGCTAGAAAATCTGTATATGAATACGCTTTGAGCCTTGGCGCAGAGAATATCGACAAAATTAGTATTAAAGATATGTCTGTTAAAATGCCAACAGATACTTCATTAGATTGTAGTTTATACAACCAACAATTTAATAAAGATTAATAAAAGAGAAAACCATAGATGATGAAGAAAATATTATTAGCAGGTGGTGCAGGATATATTGGAACTGAACTTTGTAAGCGATTATTAAGATTAGATTATAAGGTAACTGTAATTGATGATCTATGGTTTGGAAATAATTTAGATCCAAGAGTAGAACTAATCAAAAAGGATTTATTTGAAGTTACCCATAATGAATTAAAGGGCTATGATACGGTGATTTTCTTAGGAGGTGTATCTAATGATCCTATGGCGGAGTTTTCTCCTTCTGAGAATTTTGTACAAAACGCAGCTTGTCCTGCTTATTTGTCTTATGAAAGTAAAAGAGCAGGAGTAAGAAGATTTGTATATGCTTCTTCTTGTTCTGTTTATGGATATACAGTAGATGAATTATACGATGAGAAATCTCCTACCACTTGTGCATATCCATATGGCATTTCAAAACTACAAGGAGAAAATGGTGTAATGCACTTGGCAGATGACAACTTCTCCGTAATTGCTTTAAGACAGGGTACGGTTTGTGGATATAGTGATAGGATGCGTTTTGATTTAGTGGTAAATACTATGTTCAAAAACGCTATGACATTAGGAGAGATTACTGTAAACAATCCTTCTATTTGGAGACCTATTTATCATATTCAAGATGCTTGTACTGCATTTATCAGATCTATACAAGCGCCAGATAATATTTCAGGAGTATTCAATGTGGCTTCTGATAATTATACCTTAGGTCAAATTGGAGACATTGTAGGTGCAGAAATGTCTAAGAACCTAGGCAAAGAAGTGAAAGTACATATTAACGATGTTCAAGATTTTAGAAACTATAAAGTATCTATTCAACACGCAAGATTAGCTCTAGGTTTTACGCCACAATACGGTATTAAAGATATCATCAACCAATTATTTGAAAATAAAGACAAATATGGTAATTATGATGATGATAAATACTACAATATTAAAATATTTAAGAGCTTAGGTAAATAATTAGTATAGATTAATACTTTAAAACATAACTATTGGCAGTACTCTTATTTTTCATATCTGCTTTTTTAATTTTTATTGCCTATTTAGTTAATCCCTCTCCAACTAAATTTACCGGTCC
>JACCDN010102845.1_pt1 | contig 22423 bp, 29 predicted proteins | sample 7441691 | NCBI WGS metagenome assembly JACCDN01 (sample SAMN15323439, study PRJNA562643) | freshwater metagenome | isolation source: river surface water | place: USA:Blue River Watershed | collected 2017-08-16 | reverse complement strand
TGTTACAATGACAGTTGCTCAGAAATTCTTTCTAAGCAAAAGAGGTGTTATAGAAACGGTAATAGACCAGTTGAAGAACTGCTGTCAAATCGAACATTCAAGACATCGCAGCCCTGTTAATGCTTTTGTTAATATTATCTCAGTTCTGATAGCTTATTCTTTTAAGCCTCGTAAACCATCTATAAAATTTGATAAATTGCCTGCTCAAATCCTTCCCCTTATGTCAAACTGAGGTTAAATTATTTAAATTACTGTTGTTAACAGTGCCATAATTATAGTGAAGAAAGAGTAAACCAACATATTAAAGGTTATTATGATAAAGGTACTACTTTCCCGCCTCTGATCATCAACCTGGGGGCGCTTGTCTAGGCTATAGCGTTGAATGTTGGGGAAAGGTAGATTAGTAAAAATAACAGGAGAATGTGTCAACCTATTTTACATAATTGTGTTACTTGAAGTATTGACATTGTCATATCTAAGGCTTCTGTGTGTTCAAGCCCTTTCAAACGCACCCCACTCTCAATGTATTTTATACTATTATTACAGATTCTTGCATAAGTTAAAGCGCTAAAGATATTAGCCTACGCGTTGGCATTAGTATGGCTAATTAGGTTCTTTGCTATTTTAGCATCGGAGAGACGTTCGTCAGATTCCGAGTTAAAATAGTCTATTACTAGCTGAGTAGTAATAGCAGCAATTTCCCCTTGAATTTCTGAGTAAGCTTGCCTTTTTTGATTATTAATCTCATTTATTGCTTCTGCTTTTTTACTTTCCAGCACGGCTTCTAATTGTTCAGCATGAGAAGCAACTAACATCTTGGTTTCTTTTTGTGCTTGCTGCAAAATTTCTTGTTTTAAAGTACTCAAAGTCCCAAGTTCTCTTTCAACTTGACCTAATAAAAGCTTTGCATCTTGCTTAATGTTTGTCGCTTCATCTATCTTGGCTTTTATTGCCTTAATTTTATTGTCCAGCGAATTTATTACAGCTTTTCTGATTGGTCTATAAGCTAGATATAGAAAAATAATAAAGCAGATAGCAAGCCAAAATTTTTCATCCAAAAAGTGCATCATTTAACCTTTTTATAACATTCCATTAATAACTGTTGATTGGGTTTTTTGTTAGTAATTTTTTCTATAATAAATCCCGCTAAATTAATGCAAATATCACTTCTTTCGGATTGAAAGCTTTTTACCAGCTCTTTGGCTTCTTGATTGCCTTGCTCGGCTGCATGACCTAATTCCTTTTTAAGTTCTGCCATCCTTAAAGATAAAGAAACATTAAGTTGGTTAATAGTTTCTTTCTTTAAGTCTTCTGCCGAGCCCTTAGCGGTTTGAAGCTTAGCGTTATATTCTTCTTTTAACGTTTCCGCTTTTTTAGTTAAGTTACTTGCTTCGTTAATGTTTTCTTCTAGAGCTTCTTCTCTGCTTTTTAGTATTTGTTCGGCAGCAGGAACAACAAAGTTTTTGACCATAAAATATAAACAGCCAAATACCAACGTTAACCAAAAAAGCTGAGAGCTATAAGTAGCAAATTCAAACTGAGGCATATTTAGTTACTCAAGAAAAAAGTAGCAACATTGCGATAACAAATGAGAACAGCCCCATAGCTTCAGCTAGCCCAGCTCCTATAAACGCCATACGTTGCAATTGATCAGTTGCAGAAGGGTTACGAGCAATAGCATTCAGCAAGCCATTAAAAATATTGCCAACGCCTAAGGCTGCGCCAAGCATACCAAACGCCATAAGACCTACTCCAATAAATTTTAGTGATGTTATATCCATATTTTTCTCCTTTTGTTTTAATATTTAAGTTATAATTATTATTTACTTCTCCTTCGCTACTCTGCTTTTTTAATGTAAATTCAAGGCATCATTTAAGTACACACAGGAAAGGATGGTAAATATATATGCTTGAAGTATTGCCACGAAAAATTCAAACCCAATCAAGACAATGATCATTGGGATAGGCAAAAACTTTAAAAACAGCATAAGAGATACTACAAAACCCGCCATAACTTTTAATAAAATATGCCCAGCTACCATATTTGCAGCAAGCCGCAGAGAAAGACTAACCGGACGTGCGAGATACGCAAACAGCTCAATCACTATCATCAATGGCGCTAGCCACCAAGGTGTTCCCGCTGGCAAGAATAAAGAGAAAAAGTGTAAACCATGATTTACTAGCCCTACAATTAATACGAGCAAGAATATCATCATCGCAAGAACAAAAGTCACAGAAATGTGACTAGTTACAGTAAATCCATATGGAAGCATTCCCAACATATTGCAGGCTAAAATAAACAAAAATAAGGTAAAAATTAAAGGTATAAACTTCCGACCTTTTATTCCTACATTTTGTTCTAGCATATTAGTAATTAGCTCGTATAACATCTCCCCGCTAAGTTGCAGCCTTGAAGGGACGATTGTTTTGGCTTTAAAAGCCAAAGAAAAATATAACAGAGTTATAAAAGCCGCAAGTATCATAAATACGCTAGAATTAGTTAAGCTGATATCCAGACCTAATAAGTCAATCTCTAGTATTTTTTTTATTTTAAACTGTTCTAGTGGACTATGCATTATTATTGCTTTTTATTTACAACTTTTTGCCAAATTATCTTAATACTTGCTAACAACCCTATTAAGAGACAAACTATAAAGAATATTGGTTTAGAATCAAACATTTTATCTAAAAAAACGCCTATTATTATTCCTACTGTGCTGCCAGCCACTAATTCAGTAGCTATTAATAACGAACTAATAGCTTGATAGGCTGGCTTTGGCGTGGGGGACGGATTTACTTTATCTGGTTTTAAGCTTTTAATCCGCTCATGCAAATTTTTAAAATCCTTTTTAGTCATTGGTATTATTATCTTGCAGCGCTTTATCTATAGACTTAGATAGCGATTCCATGTTATGGGCTTCGGTAAGCAGTACGCCATTAAAAAAAAGTGACGGAGTTCCTATAAAACCAGGAGAGTTAGCAGCTACCTCTCTATTAGCTATTAATAGCTCTGCAAGATTCTCATCATTTAGGCATCTTGCGTATTGCTCGGGTGTTATCCCAGCAAGTTGTCCTATGTTAGTAAGTATTTCTCTATACTTATTGCTAGTTGCCCAATTATCTTGCTGATACAAAAGGACAGTAATAAGCTTAATAAAATCCTCTTGACTGGAGCTGCAACGCGCTAAAATTGCAGCATCTAAATCCTGTTTATTGGAAATAAATTCCCGTATTACGTATGCAATTTTATTAGTATCAATATACTTTTCTTTAAGCTTAGGAAAAATGTTCTTCTTGTAATAAGCGCAAGAGGGGCAAGTTGGAGACAGATATTCAATCATTACTACTTTCGAATGGATATTGCCCAGCGTCATATCATCTGCTTCTATATTGAGGCTTCTAGGTCTTGACATCCTAACGGAAGGTACTGGGTCTGCAGCAGCTAACTGTACTGACTCGTTATGACGCTGGCAGGCATATAGCTTATTAGTATAGTCATTAATATGTTGTTGCGCGGGAGTAGAGTATTGAGGTTGCTCGGAACATGCGATTGTACATATAAAAATAATTATAACCACCAGTAGGCTGCGCATTACTTATCCTTTTGTTATTTTTTGGATACTAATTATAGCAAAAGCTACGGCAATTGGATAATCATCAGTTAGAGAAAGATCAATTTGCAGCGAGTGTAAATGTGATAGTTTACTACTGTTAATTTCCACAATCGGCTTGCCAAGCTTATTATTTATTATAGTAATATCCCTAAATTGTAAAAAACTGCCAATTCCTGTGCCAAAAGCTTTAGATATTGCTTCTTTAGCAGCAAAACGCTTAGCTAAAAATACTGTATGTTTGCTTAGCGGCACTGATGTTAAATATTGCAACTCCAATTCATTTAAAATTTTGCTTTTAAACAGAGTGCCATATTTTGCTAAGATAGCCTCAATTCGCTGAATCTGTACTATATCAGTGCCAATCCCAAGTATCATGAAGGAATTATATAATATGAGGATTAGATAATTATAAATTACTACAAAATAAGTAGCAAATTTTATTTTCACTAGATTTTTTTACTTAGCGCGATTGCTATTCTACAAGCTTTTTTTATTGTGAGCTCAATAAGAGAAGCAAATAATATGTGTTGATTTTTATTGCTTTCTGCTGCAATACCCTTATGCCTTATTTCTTCTGCTTGAAAATTATTTAAGGTGTTTAATAATTCTTGAGGTGGAGGCGTAAGGGTTTTAAGGTAGTCTATCTGCTCTTGATAATGTTGTTCTATTACCTCTTCTACAGCTTGCGTAACTAGCATAGAATATTTTAATCCTAGCAACGAAGAGATATTGCCAAGTGCATATCCTGCTATGTGCCATATTGGAATTAGTGCAGTGGGGCGAAGGTGGCGAGTTGTTAACTCTTTATTGAAATACTCTAGATGTTCTTCTTCATGCTTTAGCATCTCGCTTATTAAGCTAGTGTCTTTACCTCTTTTAGCAAATCTTAATTGACCTTGGTAAATTCTTTTTGCCCCATATTCACCAGCGTGATCTACTCTTAGGATTTCTGCAATTTTATCTGTAGCAGTCTGAAAATTAGGTCTGGGCATCTTCTTGTTTACCGAAACACAAAAAACTAACCAGAAATGCGAAAAGTAATAAGTTTAAAATAAAATTCCATTCAGCCATAGACAGCCCCACTATCTTTAGCTCTGCCTTAGCGCAGCTGGTTACCGGCATATCATAAAACATCTTTTTAATTTCTGCTACCGATAAGTTCTTAGAAATGCGAATAACGGAGGCGCAAAAACTTGTCTCCTTAAAAATTTTTCTTTCTATTCCGCTATGGTAACCAGACAGCAACACTGCTATAAATAAAATAACACTAATGATAATTAATGGGCGCTTGGTGTTGTATCTTTTGATGATTAAGGCTGTCAATGTTATCTTGACCAATGCTAGGTAAGGAAAGCGTTGATAAGTACATAATGGACAGGGAGCAATATGCATAACATACTCGGTAAAGTAAGCTACCGCTAAAGCAACAAATGAAATAGCCGTTAAAGCTAGATATATTATCTTAAAATTGTTTTTGCTATGCGTAAAATTAACTATAGTAGAAAGATCCATGCCTATTATTTATCATTTTGATTAAAATAATTTAAAATTACTTTACCTAAGAATAAAGAAAAAATCTTAAATAAAATTAAGTTAAAATATGTCAGCAATTTTGGAAGATGCAATTAAATCACAATCTTGGTCTTTTATAGAAGCTAAAAGATTACTAGACAGAGTGCAAGAAAAAAAGCCTACAAAAGGCTACGTATTATTTGAAACAGGATACGGTCCATCGGGATTACCACATATCGGCACCTTTGGAGAAGTGGCAAGAACGGTCATGGTGAAGCAAGCGTTTGAAAAGGTTTCGACAATTCCAACTAAACTAATTTGCTTTTCTGACGATATGGATGGGCTGAGAAAGGTTCCAAGCGATTTGCCAAATCAAGAAATGCTTAAATCACATTTAGGTAAACCTCTAACTTCCATACCCGATCCATTTGGGGAAGAAAAAAGCTACGGACATTACATGAATAAAAAATTATGTTCTTTTTTGGATAGATTCAACTTTGAATATGAATTTTTGAGCAGTACCGAGTGTTATAAAGCAGGAATGTTTGACGAAATGATGATAAAAGTTATAGAAAAATACGACGAGATAATGGCACTTATGCTGCCAACTTTTAGGGAAGAAAGAAAGTCTACCTATTCCCCTTTTATGCCGATTTGCTCAATAACGGGGACGGTATTACAAGTTCCTATAGAAAAAGTTAATCAATCCAGTAAGACCATTACTTACCAAAATGAAAAGGGGGAATTAGTAGAGGTTTTGGTTACTGGTGGTCACTGCAAATTACAGTGGAAGCCCGACTTTGCTATGCGTTGGGCAGCTTTAGCGGTAGATTATGAGATGTATGGCAAAGATCATATGCCAAACGCTAAGTTATATTCGGAAATCTGTCGAATTTTAGGGGGAGCCGAGCCTGTGCAGTTTTTTTATGAATTATTTTTAAATGAGGAAGGCAGCAAGATTTCAAAGTCAAAAGGCAACGGCATCACTATAGATCAGTGGCTACATTATGCTCCACTTGAAAGCTTGGCTTTATTCATGTATCAGTCTCCTTCTAAGGCTAAGAGGCTGCATTTTGATGTGATTCCTAAAAATGTTGACGACTATCTTGTTTTTAATAAGAAATATCATGAAGAGACAGATAATGCTAAAAAATTGTCTAACCCGGTATATCATATCCATAATGGCAAAGTGCCAATAATAGAAACTTATGGGATTAGCTTTGGGCTGTTATTAAACTTGTCGGCTGTTTGCAATCCCGAGGATAAGAACGTTCTTTGGGGTTTTATCAGCAAATACGCCCCTCTAGCAACGCCAACCAGCGCTCCCTATCTCGATAAGTTAACTGAACTTGCCGTGAATTACTATAATGACTTCGTAAAACCAACTAAAAATTACCTACTACCTAATGAAAAACAGCAGCTTATCTTACAACAAATTCTTGATCTATTAATAGATTTATTGCCTAATTTAGAGGAAGAAAAGATTCAAGCCAAACTTTATGATATTGGAATGCAAGCAGGATACGCTAACTTACGCGACTATTTTCAAGAATTATATCAAATACTCCTAGGGCAAATGCAAGGACCTAGGCTTGGCTCTTTTATTAAACTGTTTGGTGTTGAAGAAACTATAAAATTAATCAAACAAAAATTATAAATTATGAAAAAATTTGAATTCCATAAATTAGTACGTAATAAGCTGCCAAGTAGAATGAAAATAGAGGGGATCATCGTCCATAGTCCAACCCTCACCACAGAGGAGTATAGAGCGGAATTAAAGCGTAAACTGCTTGAGGAGTCTCTAGAAGTGCTGGAAGCCCCTTCCTTAAACGAGATGAAAGTTGAGTTAATAGATGTGCTAGAAGTAATTGAGGCGATTATTCAAGAATATAAATTTACTAATGAAGAGATTGAGGATATTAAATTGGAAAAACGCAATACTAATGGGAGTTTTGAGCAAAGCAGCTATATTTCCTATATTGAGGCGCCAACTACCAATCAAATGTTGATTAAATACTTACAAAACAAAAATAGAAAACATACTTTTAACAGCGCTTAATTAATATATTTAAACTTTTATGATTAATTAATAATGTTAATTTATCGACGTTACATAATTAAGATAATATTACCTTATCTAGCGCTTATTACTTTTGCCCTTAGCGGCATAATATGGCTAACGCAGGTAATGAAACTATTATATTTAATTGATAAAGGGATAAGAGTTAGTCATTTCTTAAACGTAGCTTTATTAGTTATTCCTTCTTTACTATTTGTAGTATTACCTTTTGCTACTGTATGCGCGGTTATATATTCTTATCATCAATTAAATGAAGAGAGGCAGCTAATTATTTTAAAAAGTGCTGGGATATCAAACTTCCAGCTTGCTATTCCAGCTTTATTCGTTGGGTGTTTGGCAACCGTGTTATCTTACTGCCTCTCAGTATATCTGCTCCCTTTATCATATAGCAAGCTAAAAACTCAGCTTGAACTGAATAAGAATAATTATGCATTTAGCATAATTAACGAGAAAACTTTTTCTCAATTATCAAAATCTATGGTTATTTACGTTAATAAAAAACTGCCAAATAACGTAGTAAATGGGTTAGTGTTATTTGATAATCGCAATAAAAAGGAAGATACTATCATTTTCGCCGAAATAGGAAAGTTCAAGAGTTACCCCGATCGCGATGTTTTTTACCTGCAGAATGGTGCCAGACAAGCTTATGATTTTAACGGTAATCTGACAAGATTATATTTTAAATTCCTTACCCTAGAATTAACTAATGCTAAGCTACAAAATCAACAACAGCAATTGCTAAATCGCGATATAAATGAATATTATATTGGCGAACTACTAAATCCCGATAATAAACTACCGGCGCCCAGAAAACACAAACTAATTGCTGAAGGACACCAAAGACTAATATGGCCTTTGTATAATACGATACTACCTTTTATAGCTTTAGCTGTTCTGTTGAGCAAAACTTATGGCACCAGGAACAAAACTAATAGATTATTAATAACGATAATTAGCACAGCGCTGCTAACTGGTTTACACTTTAGCTTTCACAATGTTGCTGCTAAAGATGTAACGTTCAGTTGGCTTTGTTATGCCAATTTAATTTGCAGTGTTATTGCGGGGGTTTTTCTATACCTTCATAAAAGATTATAGTTGACGAGTGAGAAATTTTATTTCTGCTTCAACATTAGAACTGGCAAGTATTACGTCCTTAAGCTTATACCCCTTTTTCTCCAATTCATATTCTTGCAGCTCAGTAGAAAAAACACCAAATACTAACATTACCAGCAAGTTAACGAGGGTAATAATTTCACCTGGTAAATGCTTGACCTGTAAAAGCGCAATGAAAACATTAATTATTAGAGAAGCTAGAGCTACTCGCCACATTTTATGATATAACGCCCAAAAACACGTAAAGAGCGTAGCCATAATAGAAAAGCTGTTTTCTATGGAGATAAAAGGTTCGTTTTCGCGCTCAGGATTAACATATATAGAATATATATTCATAGTAAAAACTTGCAATTTGTTTAGTAAATGATTATATCAAATAATAGAAAGAAAAAGCACTCTATTTCATAAGTTATCAGGAGCAGCCAACCCGAGTTCTTTCGACTATTTAAATTTAACATTATAGTTTTTAGTATATACTAATCACATAGCGTTTAAAAGATGATATAAAAAATTTAACTATGCTAAAAGAGCACATGCCTCATTCCTCTAATAGTTTTATTGGAACCACAATACTTTGTTTAAAAAAAGATGAAGAAGTTGTCATTGCAGCTGATGGTCAAGTGTCTTACGGCAATACTATATTAAAGTCTAATACAAGAAAACTAAGAACTATTGCCAGTGGTAAAATAGTAACAGGTTTTGCGGGGTCTACCGCCGATGCTTTAACTTTATTCGAGAGGCTGGAGGAAAAATTAGAAAAATACTCACACCAATTGCTTAGAAGCTGCGTGGAATTGACTAAAGATTGGCGCACCGATAAGTATTTGCGTCGTTTGGAAGCAATGTTGATAGTAGCGGATAGAAAAAATATCTTAATTCTGACGGGTAATGGAGATGTAATAGAACCAGAGGGCAATGTTGCTGCTATTGGCTCTGGCGGACCTTATGCTTTGTCAGCAGCAAGAGCATTAATGTCTATAGAAAATAACTTAACAGCAGAAGAAATTGCTGTGCAAGCTCTACGCATTGCGGCTGATATTTGCGTCTTTTCTAATGACAACATTATTACAGAGAAAGTTATATGAGCAAAAACTCTAAAAAAAACTCGATGGGCTTAACTCCTTCTCAAATAGTGGAAGAGCTGGATAGATTTATTGTCGGGCAAAGCCAAGCAAAAAAAGCAGTGGCTGTAGCTCTTCGCAACCGTTATCGTCGTCGTAATGTAGAAGAAAAATTGCGGCAAGAAATTGTCCCTAAAAATATTTTAATGATTGGTCCTACCGGGGTAGGTAAAACTGAGATAGCAAGAAGACTTGCTAAGCTCTCAGGGTCTCCTTTCATTAAGGTAGAAGCTACCAAGTTTACCGAGGTAGGGTATGTAGGGCGAGACGTAGAGTCCATAATAAGAGACTTAGTAGAAATAGCGGTTAGCAATCAAAAGTTCAATGCCAAAAAGAAAGTGAAAGACAGTGCTGAGGTTAAAACTACCAACCGAATTTTAGATGCCTTAGTGGGAAAATCAGCAACTGCTGAAACCAGAGATAAATTTCGCGATAAACTAGTAAAAAAGGAATTAGAGGATAAGGAGATAGAAATTAACGTCCTTGACTCTCCCTCTAATACAGGGAATTTTGACATTCCAGGAATGCCGGGAGCGGCAATCAGCATTTTAAATATGAGCGATATGTTGGGCAAAGCCTTAGGGGTTAATAGATCAAAAATTAAAAAATTAACAGTAAAGGAAGCAAGAACTATTATTTTGTCTGAAGAAGCAGATAAGCTGATAGACACAGACAAAGTAACTCGGGAAGCATTAGAACTCGTAGAGAATGAAGGAATAGTATTTATTGATGAGATTGATAAAATCACTTCTAGGTCCCAACTGAAAGGAGGAGAAGTTAGCAGAGAAGGAGTGCAAAGAGATTTGCTGCCTTTAATTGAAGGCACTAATGTTCATACCAAATATGGAACTGTCGCCACGGATCACATTTTGTTTATTGCTTCCGGGGCTTTTCATGTTTCTAAGCCTTCTGATTTACTTCCAGAATTACAAGGACGCCTCCCTATTAGAGTAGAACTGCAGCCTTTAAGCCAAGACGATTTAGTAAAAATTCTTACTGAACCGGAAGCAAACCTAACTAAACAATATATCGCTTTGATAGGAACTGAAGGACCGCGTTTAGAATTTACTGCTGGCGGGGTGGAAAAAGTTGCTAATTATGCGCTTAGCTTCAATTCAGAAGTTGAGGATATTGGCGCCAGAAGATTAGCTACAATCTTAGAAAAGTTATTGGAAGATATTAGTTATAATGCTACGGAAATGGAAAAAGGAAAAATTGTCATTGATGAAGGCTTTGTAGACAAGCAACTATCAAACTTTAGAAAAAATTTAGACTTAGCGAAGTTCATATTATAAAAATGCCTAAAATAATTTTTGTAGTAGAAGAGGAAAAAGAGGTGGTAGTAGAAGCGCCGTTGGGGCTTTCTGTCCTTGAAATCGCTCATCAAAATAATATTGATCTAGAAGGGGCGTGCGAGGGGTCACTCGCTTGCGCTACTTGTCATGTTATTGTAGATGAGAAGTTTTTTGATTTGCTTAAGCCGGCTACTGAGCCAGAAGAGGATATGCTAGATTTAGCCTTTGGGCTGACCTCTACTTCGCGGCTCGGCTGTCAGATTATTATAACTGAAGAGTTAGATGGACTAAAAGTGCGACTTCCATCCGCTACCAGGAACATTAATGTTTGATGGCAAGTGAAAGCTAAAACATTTTCTGCCCGTTAGGCACTTGCCGTTCGACGGTTGCTAAGCAAACCTCTCCCTTATCATCCGCAAAACCGCAGAGCAGAAACTGAGAAATAAACGCGGCAATATTTTTCTCTCCTAGCTTTACACAACCCACAATTTGCCTACCAATAAGGGATTCACAAGAATAGTGGGTGGTTATTTGAGCAGAGGTTTGTAACACACCTATTTCCTTACCAAAATCTGCCCAAACTTTAAAAGCTGGTTTTTTAGAGCGCGGGAATTCTTTAACTTCAATTATTGTACCGCAACGTAAGTCAACGCGTGCGAATTCCTCATAGGTGATTTGGTCGTCTTTAAGATCTTTACTCATGTTCTGCTATATATGCTTTTCATGTTTTTAACATGCTTACAACTTATCCGACATTCTTGTTGCTCCCATTATGTTATAGCCACAATCAACATAATGGATTTCGCCAGTAACCCCGCTGCTTAAAGGACTTAGCAAATATACTGCAGAGTTTGCTACTTCTGCGGCGGAAGTATTTCTCTTTAAAGGAGCAGTAATCTCATGCGCTCTAAGCATTGATTTAAAATCCCCAATCCCTGATGAAGCGAGGGTTTTAATAGGACCCGCGGAGATCGCATTTACCCGAATGTTATTTTCTCCCATATCATATGCTAAATACTTAGTGCTAGCTTCCAAAGCAGCTTTTGCTACTCCCATAACATTATAATTAGGTATTACCTTGCTTGCCCCGTAGTAGGTAAGAGTTAGGATGCTCCCTCCTTCTGTCATTAAGGACTCTGCCCGCCTTGCTAAGGCTGCTAGGGAATAGCAAGATATGTTCATGCTATTAAGAAAGTTATCCATGCTAGTATTGAGATAGCGTCCTTTGAGCTCTTCTTTATCAGCAAAAGCCATGGAATGAACAAGGAAATCTAGTCTTCCCCATTTTTCTTTAACCACTTCAAACAGCATGTCCATAGAAGCTTCAGAGGTAACGTCACATTGACAGACAAAATCACAGCCAATCTCACTACTGAGCGGCATAATTCTTTTCTCTAGTATTTCACCTTGGTAAGTAAGCGCCAAGCTGGCTCCGTGCTCTTTAGCAGCTTTGGCAATTGCCCAGGATATGGACATCTGGTTAGCTACTCCAGTAATTAAGCCTTTTTTGCCGTTTAGCAATTTATATAAGTCTGGCATATACTTGCTATTATTTTAATTCGCTATTGCTCAAACAATAACAGTTGCCTGCCATGCTGTAAATAATTTTGTTGAATTGTACTTGCTATACTCCGCTCCTCTCTATTAACGATTCTAGCTCTTTTCCCAGCAAGCTTTATCTTGCAACTTTATATTAACATATGGGACTTAAAGCTAAAATATTCAGTGTTGCTAATGATTATATGATCATGGACAGCAACATTTACAGTATTACAAACTTCTATAATTTTATTAGTTAGGTCAATGTCCGCTTTGGAAGGCTGAGCTTTACCGCTTGGATGATTGTGAGCCAGCACAATTGCGCTAGCTTCATAAAATAAAATGCGCTTTAGGATCTCTCTGGGGTAGATCATCGCTTGATCTACAGTGCCAGTTGCTATTATATCATCGGCAATTAAAACATTTTTTTTATTTAAAAAAATGACTCTAAATTGTTCTAATTTCAAATTGCCCATGCTAGAACGCAAGTAATCCATTAAGGCGCCCCAAGAGCTAATAATATTTTGATTTACTACCTTCTGCTTTAGGACACGATTAATTACTTGGCGGATAACGAAAAAACTTACACAAACATTCTCAGTAACTCCCTCTAATAACAACAATTTATCTTTATCAGCGTTAATAAGGTCAGCGATAGTACCGAATCTTTCTAATAAACTTTTGGCTAATGGTTTTACATCCTTTCTAGGAACAGAAAAAAACAGCAAAAGTTCCAGCAATTCATATTCCGCAAAGCCTTCTCCATTATTAGCTAGGAATTTTTGCTTTTGCCGTCTTCTATGTCCAATATAGTGAGCTTGGTCTTGCATATTATCTTTTCTACCGATCTACCGAGATTCTCAGTTTTTATATTATGATAAGACAGCAGTTTTTATTCTTTCTTCAATTTCATTGCGAAAATGGCGAATTAGCCCTTGGATAGGCCAGGCAGCTGCATCTCCTAACGCACAAATAGTATGTCCCTCTACTTGTTTGGTGACATCTAGCAACAAATCAATTTCTTCTATTCTAGCTTGCCCTTTGACTAGTCTAGTCATTACTTTCCACATCCAACCAGTTCCTTCTCTGCAAGGGCTGCATTGTCCGCAGGACTCATGCATGTAAAATTTGCTAAGCCTTGCTATAGCTTCTATTATATCCGTGCTTTTATCCATGACAATAACTGCGCCTGTGCCGAGCCCAGAACCAACTGCACGTAAAGCATCAAAATCCATAGTAACTTCTTCACAGATAGATTTAGGCAGTAGTGGCACTGACGAGCCGCCTGGAATAATTGCTTTTAAGTTATCCCAGCCCCCTCTCACTCCACCCGCATGTGTTTCAATTAATTCTTTCAGCGGAGTGCCCATAGCTTCTTCAACGTTACAGGGCTTATTCACATGCCCGGAAATGCAAAAAATCTTAGTCCCGGTATTATTAGCTTTGCCAATAGAGGCAAACCAACTAGCGCCGCGGCGTAGGATAGTAGGCACCACCGCAATAGATTCAACGTTATTAATGGTAGTAGGGCAGCCGTATAAGCCGGCAACTGCAGGAAATGGCGGTTTTAAGCGCGGCATACCTTTCCTACCTTCTAGGCTTTCTAGCAACGCAGTTTCTTCACCACAAATATAAGCTCCCGCTCCTCGATGCAAGTAAATATTCACAGTATATTCACTACCGCACGCATTAGAACCAATTAAGCCGGCAGCGTACGCTTCTTCAATTGCTTTTCTGACCGTGGATGCCTCATTAAAAAATTCGCCGCGTATATATATGTAGCAAGTATGAGCGCCAATAGCAAAGCTTGCCAGCAAGCAACCCTCAATTAACTTATGTGGCTCAAAACGCAGTATATCGCGGTCTTTACACGTACCAGGCTCAGATTCATCGGCATTAACTACCAAATATTTAGGCTTGGCGTCGCTTTTTGGCATAAAAGACCATTTCATGCCAGTAGAAAAACCCGCCCCACCGCGCCCACGCAAACCAGAATTTTTAATTTCTTGAATTATCCAGTCGTTACCTTTGGTAATAAGGTCATTAGTATTGCTCCAATCTCCGCGTTTTTTTGCACTTGCTAAATCACTTCCTTCTAAACCGTAAAGATTAGAGAAAATTTTGTCATGTAACTGCAGCATGGTTATTGCTTAATTAAATGTTTAGGCAGTTCTGCCTCAACGATGGTTTTATTGCTATTCCAATGAGGATTAAAGACAATATACCATTTAGCGCCCGAAATATAAAACTGAATATGACGTTGCTCTATTTTGGCTAAAAATTGTTGCCAAGCTGTATCTACTGCTAAGTTATTTTGCGATAACTTGACTATTTCCGGCATTAAGTTGCGCGCTAATGGAGTTAGAATATCCTTGCTTAGCAGCAAGCTGCCGTCTTCGGTATTAATAATTAGGCTGTCTATCCGTGTTATAATATTATTTAAATCCTTTGCCTTCCAACGAATACTTAAATAATTATTAGAATTGGAAGGAATGTCATAATCTATAAGGTATAATTTTTGCGGGGATTTTTTGGGACAATTAATTGGATAAGAACTAACAAAATTATAAATAGCTTTATTAATTTTTTGCGATAGATCTTTATTTTTATTTTCTAATATTGGATAGGAAATTTTATATTGGCATTTAGAATTTTTAGCAGCTTTTTCTACAACATTACTTGATACGATAAAGTTACTATCACTAGCAGCAGCAGTAAAACATATGAGAATCAGTAATAAGACAATAATCTTATTGTGGTTGAGGTGCAGAACCATTCCTACCTATTTGCGAGCCATTTTTAAGCGGTTGATTGTTTTTCAGCTTATTAATTATATTTTTCATGAGCTGGGGGGTTAGATCTTCAAAGTAATGCTTATTATTAATTTGGACCACCGGTGCGTTTACGCAGGCTCCTAAGCACTGTACCTCACATAAACTGAATTTCTTATCATAGCTTACCTCTCCACATTTTATGTCGAGTTCTTCTTCGCAAGCTCGTAATATTTTATCTGCGCCGCGCAACCAGCATGGGGTAGTAGTGCATATTTGAATATGATGCTCTCCTACCGGAACCAAGTGAAACATGCTATAAAACGTTGCTACCTCAAGCACTCTAATAAATGGCATATTAAGCATAGTAGCTACATATTCCATTGCCGCTTGCGGTAAATAGCCGATTTGGCTCTGCGCAAGCTCTAACAAAGCTAAAACTGCGCTACGCTCTCTATTTATAGGATAATGACTTATTATTTCCTGGGCTTTTCTTAGATTATCCTCAGTAAAACAAAAGTTTTCAGTATTTTCGTTCATCGATCAATCTCTCCAAAAACAATATCTAGGCTGGAGATAATCGTAGTCACATCAGCAAGCAGATGACCTTTTGCCATAAAATCTAACCCTTGTAGATGCGCAAATCCAGGGGCTTTAATCCTGCATCTATAAGGCTTATTGCTGCCATCTGAGTATAAAAATACTCCCAACTCTCCTTTGGGCGCTTCTACACAGCCGTAGACTTCTCCAGCTGGTACGTTATATCCTTCGGTATAAAGCTTGAAATGATTGATTAAGGCTTCCATTGATTTTTTCATCTCGCTACGAAGGGGAGGAGTAAGTTTGGGATCTGAAGTTCTTACCTCGCCTTCGGGCATTTTTTCTATACATTGCTTAATAAGCTTAACTGATTGCTGCATTTCCTCTACCCGCACTAAATATCGATCATAACAATCGCCATTTTTACCAACAGGAACTTCAAAATCAACTTCATTGTAAAAATCATAAGGGCTTGCCTTTCTTAAGTCCCAGGCAATTCCCGATCCTCTTAACATCGGACCAGAAAATCCCCAATCCATAGCTTGTTGCTGACTTACGACGCCAATGTCAACTAGTCGTTGCTTCCAGATACGGTTATCATTTAACAGCTCCTCCACATCATTGAGGCGCTTAGGAAAATCTTGGGCAAAGGCAGCAATATCTTCCAGCAAACCTTCCGGCAAGTCTTGCGCTACGCCGCCAGGGCGAAAATAATTAGCGTGCATCCGGGAACCCGAAACTCTCTCATAGAACCACATTATTTTCTCTCTTTCTTCAAATAGCCATAATAAAGGAGTGGTTGCCCCTACATCAAGAGCTTGAGTAGTAATATTTAGTATATGGTTGAGTATACGGGTAAGTTCAGCAAACATTACTCTGATAACTTGGGCGCGCTTTGGTATTGTGCAAGCCAGCAGCTTTTCTACTGCTAACGCAAAAGCATGTTCTTGACACATAGGGGAGACATAATCTAGCCTATCAAAATACGGGATTGCTTGCAGGTAGGTTTTATGCTCAATCAGTTTTTCAGTACCGCGGTGCAGGAGCCCAATATGTGGATCAGCCTTGTTAATAAGCTCGCCGTCCATCTCTAAAATTAACCTTAATACGCCATGGGCTGCTGGATGTTGCGGACCAAAATTTAAGATCATTTCTTTAGTGTGAATCTCACCACCCATATTCTCTCTCCCACTTACCGCTTTAACTAATAGCTAGCGACTTTATTATGTAATAAACTAATACTCATTTACTCTACTACTTGCTATAAGTAGTTGCAACTATTTGCTGTAAAGCATAATGCTATAATTTTCCTCTATCTTCAATTTTTTGCTGAATATTAAAAGGCTGTTGATGAATGATTATCTCGCCGCCTATAAATATTAGCAGTAATTCTGCAGTAATTTTTTTACTAATGGAATAAGCTTCGTTTAATGAAGTATTGCCATCCATTTCTAAATGAAATTGAATAAACGGCTTAGTAGCTGCATACCTGGTTTTTAGCTCATGAATTCCTTGAATTTGCGGATATTTATTAATTATTGCTATTATTTTTTGGCGTTCCTTTTCTTCGAATTCTTCATCAGCTAAGTTTCTTATTGAGTGCCTGAATAATTCATAAGAAGCATGAATTATATATATCGATATACCCATCGCAAATAACGAGTCCATAAACCAATATTTACCGCTTAAGTGCATGGAGATAATAACTAGTATATTCATTAGCAAATCTGACAGATAATGCAGCTTATCTGTCATCACAATTTTAGATCCTGTTTTTTTGATTATTAAAGTTTGATATGCAACAAGAATTAGAGTAAGACAAACACAAAAATACATAATATAGGTTGCAGAGACTTGATGTTCAATTGGCGCCTGTTTAAAAAGAGCTTTAACGGCTGAGCAGATGGTAAATAGGCTGGAGGCAAAAAAGAACATTGATTGAGAGAAAATTGCTAAATCCTGAAATTTCTCGTGTCCAAACCTGTGATTGTGATCTGGAGGCTGAAAGGCAAAATAAACAGCTATTAGATTGATTAAAGATGAAGTTATGTCAAGTAATGAATCAATTAGAGAAGCTAACATGGTTTGTGAGTCAGTAATAATCCATCCATATCCTTTAGCCACTAAGATTATGGTAGCAAAGGTAATTGATAAGTAAAAAGTTGATTTTATTATTCTAGCTTCTTTTTCTGACGGCGACATAACAGAAATTAAATTGCTTTAGCATTTATTAATAAGTATTATATAATACTGCTTGATTCTTTATATCAAATCAACTATTTAAAAATTTTAATTAAATGTCCATATGAATATGAATAACACATGGTTTTATAAGATAATTGCTATTGTTTTGACTGGATTGCTACTGCAAGGATGTGAGATGAACAAACAAGGTGCTGGCACTTTAGCTGGCGGCGCTGCCGGAGCCCTCCTTGGCTCAAGATTTGGGAAGGGCACGGGAAGCTTAGTTGCAACTGGCGTAGGAGCACTAGCAGGAGCTTTTATTGGCGGGCAAATTGGTAAGACTATGGATGAAAATGATAAAAAACTAGCGGCACTTAGTGCCCAAAAAGCACTTGAAACTGCTCCCAGCGGTCAATCAATAGCATGGAGCAATCCTGATAACGGGCACAGTGGATCTATAACACCTATTAAAACTTATCAAAATGAACAAGGGCAGTATTGCCGTGAATATAATCAGATGGTAGTAATAAGCGGCAAACAAGAGAAAGCTTACGGCAGAGCTTGTCGTCAACCAGACGGCGCTTGGCAAATAGTCCAATAATTTGATATTTAGTTAGATGACCAATGTAGTTGCTTTCCACGCTGTTTGTAAGAAATTAGCAACAAAACATCTGCTTGAAGATGTGAGTTTTAGCATTCAGCGTGGGCAGCTGACTACTTTGATTGGTCCGAATGGAGCTGGCAAGACCACAATAGCTAAGTTAATTCTTGGATTAGAGACGCCAACTAATGGCAAGATAATAATTGATCGCAAGCTAAAAATAGGTTACGTACCCCAAAAACTGCGTTTTTCTCAGAGCATACCTATAACCGCTGGGAAGTTTTTATCTTTGTTAGCGCGTAACAGCAACACAGAGAATTATCCCGAGATTATAGAGTTTATAGATTTTAACAGTTTAAAAAACAAGGATGTAGCTGAGCTTTCTGGTGGTCAACTCCAAAAATTGGCACTGGCAGCTGCTTTGTTAAACCAACCAGATTTTATCATCTTAGATGAACCTACTCAATCTTTAGATATTAGCAGCCAACAAAGATTCTATAAGTTAATTGAGGAAATAAAAACTAGGTTACAACTGACAATTTTTATAATTTCCCACGATCTATTTACTGTGATGAAGAATTCAGATCAGGTAATATGCCTAAACGGTCATGTGTGCTGCAGCGGTAAACCTAGCGATATAGCCGGTAATCAAGACTTTATTAAAGCCTTATCATCAATAGGGTTCTACACTCATCAGCACGATCATCAACATTAATATAGTTATTGTAATTTAGATGTGGTAAAATCGTAGGTAATTGACAGCCTTTATACTAAAAAGTATAAAAGTTATTACAAGTGGCTTATCAGGGTTGAGGCAAATGACGATTCAATTTAATGATGGTAAGTTTAAGCAGCCCATTATTGAGCTTAATTGCGTAAGCAAGAAGTTTGGGGCAGATTACATACTAGAGAACTTAGACCTTACAATTTATAAAAATGAATTTGTTACTATTCTAGGTCCTTCTGGCTCCGGTAAGACTACTATAATCAGATTAATAGCAGGGTTTGAGCAGCTGGATCAAGGCAACATTATCTTAAATGGCAAGAATGTAAATAATGTACCACCTAACAAACGGGAAGTTAATACAGTTTTCCAAAATTACGCTTTATTTCCCCATCTAACAATTTACGAAAATATCGCTTTCGGTCTAAAAATGAAAAAAAAGGATCGGGCTTATATTGATCGCAGCATTCATGATGTCCTGCAAATAGTAAAAATGGAAGGTCTATTTGATAGAAAACCTCACCAACTTTCAGGGGGGCAACAGCAAAGAGTGGCGCTTGCCAGAGCTATTGTCAATAAGCCTGAGGTATTGTTGCTTGATGAGTCAGTTAGCGCCTTGGATGAGAAGCTTAGAAGACAAATGCAGGTAGAGTTAAAACAAATTCAGAAAAATTTAGGAGTAACTTTTGTGTTTGTTACGCACGATCAGGAAGAGGCTCTATCAATGTCTGATAGGATTGTGGTGATAAATCATGGTAAAATTGAGCAAATTGGGACTGCCCAAGAAATATATGAAAACCCAATTAATGCTTTTGTGGCTAATTTTGTTGGCGAACTCAATACATTAAACGCTGAGGTTGAGAGTGCTAACGGCAGCCAGATAGTTTTAAAAGTTGAGTCTAACATTTTATATCCTACCGTAGCTACAGGTTTTAAAAAAGGGGATAAAGTCAAGATCTTGCTAAGACCAGAAAATCTGCGGCTAAAATTAGTAGCAGACTCACAATCGGTAAGTAATAAACTGATAGGTAAAGTTACTCAAACAAATTATAGAGGAGCGACCTCTAGCTCGTTGGTAGTGCTAGAAAACGGTAGCAAAGTAATCGCTACTGCTTTTTGTGACGGAAGCAGCAATTATAATAATTATAGTGCTAATGCCCAGGTGATTGTGGAGTGGGTTACTGGCAAAGAAATATTATCGCTATGAAAAAAACCAGTGACTTTTTTCGTGTATTTAGCATTTGGTTGGTTATTGGCTGGTTCTCTGTTTTTATTTTGTTGCCTATTCTATTGATTTTCATTGCTAGTTTTTTAACCCGCAGCGAAGTCAAATTTATTGAACTGTCTTTTACCTTAGAAAGCTATTACCGTTTTTTCTCGCCAATTTATTTCACCGTTTTTCTTAAGACTTTCCTGCTTGCAATTTACGTTACCTTATTATGTTTGCTAATGGGTTATCCTTTTGCTTATATTTTATCTCGGTTTAAAGGGAAGACAAAAACGTTGTTTTTCATCCTGACTATCATTCCCTTTTGGACAAGCTCACTGATTAGAACCTACGCTATGATGGTTATTCTCAGAACTAATGGCTTGATAAATAATGTTCTATTGGCTTTGGGGGTGATTAACCAGCCGGTTGAATTGCTATATAATAATATAGCGATAATAATAGGATTTACTTATTCCTTGTTACCATTCATGATATTGCCATTATATGCCGGATTTGAAAAGCTTAATAATAGCTATCTGGAAGCAGCAAAAGATTTGGGAGCAAATAATATAAATCTGTTTTTTAGAATTTTGGTGCCTTTAACTATGCCAAGCATCACTGCTGGCTGTATTCTAGTTTTCTTGTCAGTTTTAGGAATATTCTATATCTCAGATATCCTTGGCGGAAGCAAGGATCTGCTAATAGGCAACTTAATTAGAAATCAATTTTTAATTTCACGCGACTGGCCTTTTGGCGCTGCAATAAGCGTATTGCTTACCTTATTTATGACTATGCTAATGGCTATTTATTATAAAAGCGCGAAAAAGAGCTTTGATACTGGAATAGTTGGGTAAATGTCAAAAATAGCTGAAAGACTGTACTTATCTTTAATTTACTTATTTCTATATTTGCCTATTGTAATATTGATTCTCTATTCTTTTAATTCTTCGCGATATACTGTCAGATGGTCTGGCTTTACCTTAGATTGGTACTTTAAGATAATAGAGAATGTTTCTTTAATGCAAGCTGCTAAAAATTCTTTGTACATTGCTGTTCTCTCCGCTTCAATTGCTAGCTTAATTGGGGCTATAGCAGGTTTTGGCATATATAATTATCGCTTTAAGGGAAGGGTATTTTTCCGGTCTTTAATTTATATATTAATTATTTCACCTGATATTATTATGGGGATAAGCTTGTTGATGCTTTTTAATGTTACTCAAATAAAATTAGGTTTTTGGTCAGTATTAATCTCGCATATTACCTTTAGCTTACCTTTCGTGATTATTACCGTTTTTTCTAGACTAAAGACAATTAATAAATATATTATTGACGCCGCGAGAGACTTAGGAGCAAGCGAGCTTCGTATATTTATAAATATAGCTTTTCCTTTGATGCTCCCATCTTTAATATCCGCTTGGTTTTTAGCTTTTACTCTATCTTTAGACGATGTAGTAATTAGTTTTTTCGTTACCGGACCTGATTTTCAGATGTTGCCGATAGCTTTATTTTCACTAGCGCGTTTGGGAATAGATCCTAAGATTAACGCCCTATGCAGTTTGATGTTTGCATTCTCGCTGTCCTTTGCTTTCATTTCTACATTTTTATTAAGCAAAAAAAGTGACCGATAATAACCATTTTGAAATCTAGTAATTTAGCTAATATATCAGTTGAGGAGTCCGACGCTGTTAAAGCAACGAAACTTCAAAGCAAAACCATTTGTTAAGTGGGTAGGAGGCAAACGCTCTCTCATGAATGAGCTTTTGCGAAATCTGCCTGAGCAAATTAATAATTACTATGAGCCGTTTTGCGGTGGCGGAGCGTTATTTTTTGAGATTTACGATAAAGTTAATTTCAGCTATCTTTCGGATCTTAATGTGGATCTTACTACTACCTACAATATCATCAAAGATAATCCTAAGGAAGTAATTCAGCTACTAAAAAAGCATAAGCAACTTCACTGCAAGGAGTATTACTATCAGATCAGAGATTTGCATAAGCTTCAAGACCCAACCGAGAAAGCAGCTAGATTTATTTACTTAATGAAAACTTGCTATAATGGATTATGGAGGGTAAATAAAAACAATGAGTTTAATACCCCTATTGGCAGCTATAAGAACCC
>JACCDN010431124.1_pt1 | contig 22428 bp, 18 predicted proteins | sample 7441691 | NCBI WGS metagenome assembly JACCDN01 (sample SAMN15323439, study PRJNA562643) | freshwater metagenome | isolation source: river surface water | place: USA:Blue River Watershed | collected 2017-08-16 | reverse complement strand
TCAATTTGCGATTCTTGATTTTTCGCTAAAGAAGAATTTCTATTCTGCTCAGCAATTTCATCAAGGTTATTTAGATTTGGATTATTCTTTGCGAGAACATTACTTCTATTATCAGAAGCAATTTTATCTAAATCAATTTGCGATTCTTGATTTTTCGCTAAAGAAGAATTTCTATTCTGCTCAGCAATTTCATCAAGGTCAATTTGCGATTCTTGATTTTTCGCTAAAGAAGAATTTCTATTTTGCTCAGAAATTTCATCAATATTAGTTTCGGATTTTTGATTTTTCGAAAGTATTTTAGCTCGAATTTCAATAGCTTTATCTTCTAATGATTGCAAACTATTTAATAAAATATTTTTAGAAAGATTTAAATTTCTATATTGAACCGCCAGGTTTTCTAAGTTTACAAGATTATCTATATTTTTGTTTAATAAAATTTCTCTAAATTTCTTAGAATTTTCATCTAAAATAAATAAATTATCATTCTGAGTATTTTTAGCAAGAAGATTTTTTCTTATAATATCATAAACATCATAAATGTTCTCAGGTTTTGGAACATTAAATGCTTTTAAACGATTTCTTATAGAATCACTATATATTCCATAGTAATCTTCTATTTTTTTACGTTCTTGATATTCGTACTCACTTTCTTCTGGAAATTTAATGGATGACATTTATAGCCTTTTACAAATAAATAGACTATAAGAAAAATATTAACTTGTATATTGAAGGTCTTTAATAACAAGTTCTTGATAATCTCTACCGTTTATTTTTAAGTCAATAACCAAAGGGCTAAAAGTTATCTTTGAAGGCTTAGCCGGTTGTGCTTCGTTATTTGAAATAGTGTTTACACTCAAAGATGATTTTATAAAATTATCTGAGTTTGAACTTAATTTCATAAATTTTTCAGTATCAAGATTTTGTATGGCGGATTTTAATCGTTCTGTATTATCAACCATGTTACTGAGGGATTTATTAGCAACATCAATTGGGTTTGCTAATCTTTGCATTTCGTTTGCCAAAGAACTAATTGCAGAATTTATCAACCAAATACCTGGAGCAGAAACAATTCCTAAAAGTCCAAACTCAGACAGTGTTGGTATAAATGATTTTAATGTACTATTAACAGAATTAAGATTATTGTTTGTTCCTGCTAACTTTTCAGACAAAGTTAAAAAGTTTGTAAAAGGAGTTAATACAGAAGTTATTCCTTCTCCAATCAATTTCATACCATATCCAAAAACAACAGAAGAAGCACCTATTGTTAATAAAACTGGAGCAACTAAAGCTCCAGAACTACTAAATGCAACAAAAGCAGCACTTAGAGAAGCTAATAGTGGTGATAAAACAATTAAACTTCCGACCAACCCAAACATTGTCGTCCCAAAACTTGTTAATGCATTATTTCCTATGGATATATCTTTTAATGAAGTTAATAATTTTGTTGTGGCATTAGCCATTAAATCAATTCCAAATCCAATTCCAGAAGCAGCAATACCCAACCCTATTAAAACAGGAGCAGCTATTAAACCAGAAGCAGTTAGGCTTGTTAATGCAATAGATAAACCTGAAAACATAGGAATTAAAGTCAATGCAGAAAATGTCATTCCAGCAAGAGTTGTTGTAATTGTAGCAAATACTGAAGAGCTATTTTCTAATCCACTTATTGAATTAACTAAAGTAGCAATACCATCAGAGGCTAATTTTATTCCAAAACCAACTCCGACAGCAGCAGCACCAAGTGCTAATAATCCCGGAACAGCAATAGTTGAAGCTGTTCCAAACGATGCTAATCCAGAACTTAAACCAAATATTGCAGGTATTAAACCTAAAATACTTACTGTTAAAATACTAACGTTACCACCAGCTTTTGCTAACCCAAAAGATTCATTATCTACATTTTTAAATGATTTAATTAAATTAGAAACTCCATCAGAAATTAATTTTATTCCAAAACCAACTCCGACAGCAGCAGCACCAAGTGATAATAAAACTGGAGCAGCTACTATTCCGACAGTTCCAAGAGTTGTTAAAACAATACTCAAAGCACTTAGTGCAGGTGTTAAAGCAAATATACCACCAACTAATCCAGCAACTGAAATTCCAAGACTAATAAGTAAATTATTTATGTTTGAAATTCCTTTTGATTGTGAAAATAATTCTGACAAAGAACCAATTATTAATTTAAGTGAATAACCAACTCCCAAAGTTGCGGCACCCAAAGCTAACAATGGTAATATAGCTACTGACCCAAGCGTTCCAAATGATGCAAAGGCAAATCCTAAACCAGAAATTGCTGGTATTAATGCATAAACAGATGCAGTAAGACCCCCAATAATTCCAAAGACAGAAAATAATATCGGAGTTGCATTTTTAATATCAGAAAATGATTTAACTAATTCGACAACTCCTCTTGATGCTAAATTAATTCCAAATCCAATTCCTAAAATTGTTCCACTTAAAGCAATAAGAGCTGGTATTGCAATCAAACCAGATGCGCCAAGTGTTGTTAAACTAACTCCAAGAGCGGTTAATAAAGGCGGCAAAGCTAAAAGTGAACCTGCAAATCCTGCAAGTGATAATCCAATTACAGAAAATATAGAGCCAAAATTTGATACTTCTTTTATTTTAGATATAAGTTCTACAAAAGATTGAACTGCTAAATTAATTCCATATCCAATTCCAACTGCAGCACCACTAAGTGCTAATAACACCGGTATTGCGATAGAACCAGATATACCTAATCCAATTAGTGTTGTAGTTATTGCTGAAATAGCAGGAGAAAGAGTAAAAAAACTTCCAGTTAAAGCAACAGCAGTAACCCCCAGTGCTATAAGTGTTGATTTTATATCTGATGTTTTTTCAAGTTTTTCAATCAATTCAGAGAAAGATTTAATAACCAAGTTTATTCCATATCCAATACCAACAGCAGCCGCACCGAGAGAAAGTATTATTGGAATTGCAATCAATCCTGATATTCCAAGTCCAAAAAGACTTGCTCCAAGTGCAGAAATCGCAGGAGTTAATGTAAATAAAATTCCAGCAAAACCAGCCATTGTTATTCCAAGGGCTCCAACTACTGATTGTGCATTAGACAAATCTTTAAATTTAGAAATTAAGTCTATTAGAGAAGAAGTTGCTAAATTAATTCCAAATCCAATTCCTGTTGCAGCAGCTCCAAGTGCAAATAAAACTGGTATTGCAATCAACCCTGACAAACCCAACCCTGACAAACCTATTGATAAACCAGAAATAGCAGGTAACAATCCTAAGATACTTAAAGTAAAACCAGACAAAGCAAAACCAGTCGTTTTAATAGTGGATTTTATATTTGAAAATTCTTCTAATTTAGATAGTAATTCAGAAATTGCAGATATAGATAATTTAATTCCATACCCAATACCAATAACAGCTCCACTAAGTGCCAATAAAACAGGAATAGAAATTAATCCGGAACCTCCAAGACTAATTAAACTTAAACTTAATGCTGATATGGCTGGCGTAAGAGCAAATATTCCACCAACAAAACCTGTTATAGTTAATCCAAGAGCACTAAGTATTATTTTTATATTAGATAATTCATTTAATTTTGATATCAAATCAGAAATAGATGATGTAGCCAATTTAATTCCATATCCAATACCAATAGACGCTGCTCCTAAAACCAAAAGAGGAATTGCAGCAATGGCTCCTATTCCACCAAATGCAACGAGAGAAGCACTAAGTGCAGAAATCGCAGGTATAATTGCAAATAAAGATAATGTTAATCCTCCTACTATTGATGTTAATGACAATAAAGTAGGTAATGCATTGGTAATGCCACCAAAAGATTCAACTAATTTAGCAAATCCTTGTGATGCAATATTAATTCCATATCCAATAGCAATCGCAGCAGCTCCTAAAGCCAACAAAGGTGGTATTGCAGTTAATCCCAAGGCACCAAATCCAGCCAATGCAGGACCGAGTAATCCAACAACAGGAATTAAACCTAACATAACAGCAGTAACACTTCCCATAACAGTAACCACAGATAATAATGCAGGAATACTATTATTAATACCATCAAAAGATTTAACTAAATTAGAAAAACCATCGGCAGCTATCTTAATTCCATAACCAATACCAATAGCAGCAGCCCCAAGAGCAAGTAATGGAGGAACTGCTATCCATCCTAATGCCCCAAATGTTCCAAGAGCAGCACCAAGTCCAATTAAATTAGGTATTAACATTGCAGAAATTGCAACAAAACTACCCATAACGGCAACTATAGACCACATTGCAGCAGAAGAATTTTCTAATCCTTTAAATGAATTAACTAAATTTGCCATTCCGTCTGTAGCAAGTTTAATTCCAAAACCCATTCCCACAAATGCAGCACCTAAAGCAAGTAATCCTGGCCAAACTGCAATAGCAGTAGCACCTAATGCTCCAATTATAGGAATCATTAATGCAAGCATTCCGACAAAACCAGCCATAACAATAGAAACAGATGTTAAAGCATAACCTGCATTTGTTACATCATTAAATGATTTAACTAATTCAGCTAATCCTTCAGCAGCTAATTTAATTCCAAAACCAATTCCAATAAAAGCAGCACCAACAGCTAAAATAGCTGCTGCTAAAGCTAATAATTGAGAAGGTGAAGGCATTGCTTTTAATGCCTCAGCAAAAGAACCAATATTTTTACTACTTTGGGGATTTGGTCCACTTGCTCCTGCTAAATTTGGTGGATTTGTAGCTGTTGTTACAGTTTGTTCTGCTTTTCTAAACCAATTAGTTGGATTAAACTTATTTAATAATTTTCCAAAGCCAGATAAAAAACCGCCTTTATTAACGGCACTATTAAAACCTTGGCCATAAGAAAAACCAGCGAGATAATGTTTAGCCACAGAGAAAAAGATTGCACTGAATAATAATAGACTGGCAAAAGCTTTTTTACCAGTTTCAGACATACCTTTAATTAAATTATTTATAGTCGTTACAACACTTGTAGCCGTTGTTATAAACGGTTGAAGATATGTAAATATGTTCATTATAGATGCTTTAAAGTCTTTTACAGAATCATTAAAGGACTTGTTTTGCTCAGCTTGTTGGTCAAGAGTTGTTCTATTATCCATCAAGGTTTTTAACATATTACCACTAATCTGACTTGCATGAGTTATATTTCCTAATTCTCCTGAGAATTTTAAAGTACCGTCTTCTGATAATTGAGTAGCATTTAAAACAAATTCTATTTGTTCTGGTGTAAGACTGCCAAACATACTTGGAGGAAACAAATTAATCTTCGCATTTCTTTGAGCAGTTTGTGCAACTTGGTCTTGTAATTTTTCTAAAGGAATACCTACTGCATCCGCAATTACATTTAATCTATCAATATCAATAGGGTCAAATTCAACAGAACCATCTTTTTTAATTTGCCCTATACCTTTTGTAACATCACCTATAAAAGAAGAAAATTCTTTTCCACCCCTACGAGCAGCAGCCAGCATTTGAATTGCATTGGTATTAATTCCTACTAATGCTAAATCGGCAGATGCTTCAATTGAACCTTCTAACGTTCTTAATTTTTTTGCAGAATTTGTTAAGTCATCAATGTTTTGACCTAATTTTTGTGCTTGCATTACCATTTCTGCTAATGCATTTGCACCACCTTGCCATCCTAATTTACGTGAATCAGGTAATGCTTTTATTACTTCTTGTAAAACTTTTTTTGCGTTTAATCCATACTTTTGAGCCATCTGCATAGTATCCTCGGTAAAATCTCTAACCTGTTGTGCGGTTTTACCGTAAAACATTAATTGAGTTCCAAGGTTGTTCATTTCATCAACTGAAAGACCAGTTGCTAAATGTAAAACACCCATACTTTTTGCAGCATCACTTAAAACATCAAAATTTGTTGTTCTCAAATTTTCACCAAGCATACCCATAAATTGAGCATTGTCTTGGGCTCCCAATCCAAAAATTTGATTTTGTCCAATCAACTCCGTAAATTTAGCCGAATTAGCATCCATTGCTAATCCAAAATTCTTTTGAGTATCGTTTAAAATTTGGTCAAAATCATGTAGTTTTGGTAATATATTGTTTGGAATAAATGCCCTGGTAAAATACTCACCAGTAGTAACTAAAGCTTTTCTCATAGAGAAAACTTCTTCCGTAGAATTATTTAATGCATTTTTTAAATCATCTGTTTTGTCAATGAGAACTTCCCAATGTTTAATTGCATCTGTTTCAAACCATTTTTTTAATGATGCATAACCTTTTTTATCATTTACAATATCTTGGAACGCTTCCATTCCCTCTTTTCCAAAAGTTTGAAAGAAAAGGGTTAAATCTTTACTTGTCAAACCTTTTCTAAGAGATTCTGCCATTAAAGCGTTTTTCTTGGCCAATTCATCTAAATGACCAGAAAAACTTTGAGCAATGTTTTGATATTGTTTTTGATTGCCCTTTAAAATTCCAGAAATAGAATCTCCCAGAGCCTTACCGGTGCTTAAAATTTCTGCTTGTGATGCTTTTAAATTAGCGGCAATATCAGCAGTTTGTTCAGCACTTCTTTTTACTTTGGCAAAAAAATCATTTTGATTTATTTGAAATAAAGTTGCACTAATGGAATCCCAACCAGAGCGTTGTTCGAGTATGAAAGAATCTAACTTTTCATAATTCTTTACAAGCTGCTCCATTTCTTTATGAAGTTCTTCTGGTGTTTTGGCCTCCCCTTTCTTTTTTGCCATTAAGAAATATATTTTATATAAATATATTTTAATAAAAATATTAATAAAAAAAGCCTGGAGATTATCCAGGCTTTCTTAAATGAATTTATTATTTTAATTACTCATCAAAAAGTTTTTTTAAAATTTTGGTACGATTACCAGGATTACTACTCAAACGACCGTCAACCAATTGCATCATAGTATCAATTCCTGTGTAGTCACTATATTGTCCACCATTGTAAACGGTGTTGCTGGTAATTCCAAACATAATAAGAATATTGTATAGTATCAGCAATACATTTAAAAAAATACCAACATACCAAACCCAAAGCCACTCATGGCTATGCTGAGGAGAAAGTGAAGCAAAGTCCCTGGTACTATCAGCTATCCATGAAAAAGGCATACAATATAATGTAAAACCAAAAATTACTAACCTAATAAAACCAAGTAAATAAGCAGGTCTGGATGGATTTCCAAATAACAACATTAACAAAAATGTTATAAACTTAAAAATCAGCATAATAGGCTGTAAAAACCAAGGGGTATCATTAGTATTTTTATGGTTTTTTTTACCATTTTTTACGACACGCATTTTAGAATTTTGAATCATCGCTTTATTTATGTAATTTTTAAACGAAAAATATATAAAAAAGTTACACAACGCTTAAAAGAGCTGTAATATCACTATAATAAGAAGAAGCAGACAATTTTTTATACTTACCTTCATCAAAAATCAAAATAAAAGGTTCTAAAGAAGGTTCGTCTTTTATGATTTTTGCAATAGTTTTAAAAGTACCGATTTGAACTTTATTTTCTAAAGCTGGCTGTGCAGGGAAATGAGTCAAAACAAACTGTATATTAGGATTAAAGTTTACAGAAGGTATGTTATCTAAATTTAATTCAGATTTATATGGTTCATACTTTTTAAATTCTGAAAATTTTGCAGGTGTTGAATTTCTAACTCCGACTTGTACCAATTCAGTATTATCATCTATTTCTCCATTTTTATATGCCTGAATTAAATCCATTGCATTATATTCTTTTCTCAAAGGGGAACCAACAACTTTATACCTAATTTGATACTTTTCCCTATAAGATTTTAAAGCATCCGATTGTTTAACAGATGGAGGGTTTTTTACTCTTTGAAATAAATTATCAAAAATTCTTTCTGTCAAAAGCTTTAATTCTTTATATTTTTTAACCGGGTCTGTCATTAAGTATATACTTTATTGTATATAAATAGATGATTTTTTGTTTTAAATCAAAGAAAAAAGAACATCCAAACCTTCTTTAACTAATTTTTCTCTAAGTGCGACAGAAGCTCTGTTACTTCCACTTTCCCAATATTCCAACAAACTCATGTAATCAATTTCTTTTAATTCAAAAGACTTATATCTAATAACATCAAAAAAAATAATATCAATCATATAATTCTTTGTTTCTTTAATTCCTTCTAAAGTTAAGCTAACTTTATCATTGATTCTAATACCAAAGCCAGGCATTTCAGAAGAACCAAAATGATTAAAACTTTCAGGGTCAGTTGTAGTTTTACAGTGGTTACACCACAATTTAATAATTGATTCTTTTGTTAATTCTATCATTGTTTTATTATTTAACATAAAAAAAAATAAATTTATTCAAAAAGTAAAGAATTGTCATCAAACAAATTGAAGTAAAGATTTTAATTTATCTGATGCCTTCTTCGCAGAAGTAAAATCACTTTTTTAAATAATCAATTGAAATAGTTTTGAATTTGCATTAATATCTTCTTTTGAATAAATTTAGAAGTTTCAAGTTTTCTTTGTCTTTATTAGTATATCAAAAAAACTAAATCCACTTTTCAGCATTTTACTTCCCTCTAATGGAAGAATTTCCCTGAGCTGCTTCCTGGGCTTTTTGTTTTTTTTCTAATTCTTCATTTATTCTTTGGATTGACCATTTTCTTTCAGCAACTGAGATTTCAAAAGATGCATGTCTATCAATACCACCCTTACCATAATACCATAATATAAAACATTCATCCCACATGGAGTTTTTATATTCAATTGGAATCGATAATATATTGTCATCTATTTCAAATTCTTCTTTTGAAATAACATTACAATGAGAACATTTTAATGACACCAGGTTATTGATTCCGGGTTCCACTTTATTCATAAAATTTCTTAAAGAATTAGAATCCTTTATCGGCATTTTTTTGATAATATTAGATATATTTTCTTTATCAGTAATTCCATTTATAGAAACTATTTGATAAATGTATCTTAAAGTATTTAATGTAGATATACCTCCATTTTGAGATTCTTGTTGTTTACTTATCTGTTTGATAATTTTTTCATCAGCATAAGTTAATGGCTTAAATTTAACAACAACAGGTTGTTTGTTTAATTTCATTTTTGATAAAACATAAGTAAATTCGCCATCGCTGTCAGGCGGTATAACCAAATCTTTGGCTGTTAATTCTGAAACATTAAAAGAAGTTTTTCCTAATTCACCGCAATGTTTACATGACATTTGTAAGTCAAAATTTGGTCCATAAGCAGTCGCTCTTAAAAATAGCAAAATAGCATTTTTATCTCCAACTAAAAGTTTATTTATATCAATGTCTTCATCTAAAATTACATTTTTTAAAGCTAAATCCATAGCCATACCATGTTCTACCAACATGGGACTGGTTAAAATATCTTCTTCACGCCCAGTTAAATAACTTATAAGCGCAAATGATTTTTTATTCTCATAAAAAAGCCCCATGCTTGGAAATAAAACCAAATCGAATGGGGCTTTTAAATTTTTAAATTTATTCATTAAATTTTAGCATTTGGCCAAAATAAAGTTGCAGTTATTGGACAATCTTCTTCAAATTGATGTTGACAATGCTTACAGGTAAAATCATAAGACATATCAACTCCCGGCTCTACCGCTCTCATATATTCTCTTAAAAAGAGAGAGTCTGATATTGGCATATTTGAAGATGCTTTTTGTATTTGCAACTTATCAGCATTGCCGTTAATTGACATAATTTGTATTACATATCTATCAGTTAAAAGCTGGCTATATGAGTAATTATTTTTAATTTTTTTAGGTTTTTCAGCTTTTTTTGTAAGATATGCTTCATCCTTGCCAGTTAAAAGCCTAAACCTTACTTTCCATTTTGTTTTTGGTAAAATAGCTTCAAAACACCCTTCCGAATCAGGTTTTACACTCAATTCTTTAGTTGTAAACTTAGAAATTAGGACATCTTCTTTAAATGTTTCTCCACAATTTGGGCAAGACATTTTTACTGGATATTCATCTCCATATCCTTCTTTTCTTAAAAATAATAACACCGCATTTCTATCACCAACCAACATAGATTCGGCAGAAAGTGTATTGTCAACAATAGCATTTTCTAATAAAACATCTAAAACTTTGCCGTTTTTAATAAGCTCAGGACTTGTTAAAATATTTTCATCTTCAGAAGTTAAATGTTTTACCTTAATAGTAGATTGTTTATTTGGGTAAAAAATACCTTTTGATGGTAGATTTACATTATCAGTAATGGCTTGAAATTCGTTATCAACCATTTGATTTAACATATGCTCAGGTATATCAGGCATAACCTCTCCAACTTTTTGTAATTTTGGGTCATTGGTCTTTTCTGTACCAGTTCCCATTGAAATAATTTCTTCGTTTGACATGATTTTTTATTTACAATAAATATTTTATATAATTTTTTTATGGTATTATATAAAAAATAAAAATATATCCACATTTTTTAAATGTGAATATTTATATTGTTTTTATAAATCATTTTAAAATTTTTCTCAAACGTTCTTTGGTGTCTACGTAACTTTCATCATCAAGTTCGTGCTCCCAAACTCGTATTAAAGTATAACCCAAACCTCTCGCCAAAGTATCCTTTCTTCTATCATTGTAATAAACTTTTTTCTGAACATCATTCATTTCATTCAAGGTTTTATTATAACCATGCCAATAGGTACCATCTACCTCTACAAGAATATTTTTGTCTGGAATATAAAAATCAAAAATTTTACCCTTAATTATTTTTTGAGTTTCATATTTAACTTTAAGTTCATTTAACAATTCAATAAAAGCGAATTCACAACCAGTTGGATTTTTATCCATTTTTTTTGCCTGGTTTTCTACGTATCTTTTTTTATCTTCTGATGTTCTAACTTTCGATGCTTTTCTTTTTAATACCCAAAGCAATCTTTGAATTTTTCTTTTTGGATTATAGGCCATTATATAAAAATAATATAATATTCATTAAATATGTGTAGTTTTATGAAAATTGCACAAAATAATATTAATGAATATTATACTAAAAATAAAAGGAAATTCAATAATTCGTTAGTCGTTTATATCAAATCAACTGAAGGCTGATAGGTTTTAGGCTCCTGAATATAAAAAGAATTAAAAACTGCTCTCATTTCTAAAAGCAATTGATTTATAAAATTTAAATCAATTTTTTCTGGGAGATTTGATTCCTTAAATTTTTTGCTTAAAATTGGAATATTAGTTTCAACATAATCCAAAAGCTCTTTAAGAGAAATATCACCTCTTCTTATTTTTAATAACTCCTTAGCATTTTCTCTTTTCACATTAATTCCTTCCCCATTTGCTATCTCAATACCCATTTCAAAAACCCTTCTGCAATGAAGCATGTTTTTACCATCCAATCCCTGACCGTGACTTTTAAAATCAGTATATCTGGATTCATTTCTGTTATTTAACCATTCCTGATATTCTTTATAATCTTTGCAATGCATTGAATATCCATCTTTATTAAAATAAATTGAAAATAAAGGTTTTTCTCCTTTTGGAATAGAACTTAATCTTATGTCATTAGAATCTTCTAAGAAAATTCCCTTATAACCTTTGCCCAAAGATTTATTATTTTGTTTTAAAAAAATTTTATGTTTTTCTCTGGTATCTTTATCAATCAGATTTGAAAAACATAAAGCAGAGTCTTCGTCATAATAAAGAGCATAAACATCTTTAACATGAGGTATGCTTGTTATACCACAAAAATTAATATCCAATTTCAAACTTTTTAAATATGATTCAAGATTTTTAGATTGATTATTAACTATAGCATAGCAAAAATCTATTGGAGATTTTCTTTGTGTTCTGGATTTCTCCCAATTTTGTTTTTTATTTAATCCTCCAGCTTTATATACTTGTTTATTAATATAATCAATAAAAGTATATTCGCATTTTTTTGTTATAAATTTATTTCGATTGGATAATAATAAATCCATAACCTTATGTTTATAAATTATACATTCTTCCGGAACATTTAATATTTCCAATGCATTTGGCTTAGAATTAGAAAGCATGTATAAAAATTTCCTAATTTCATAATAAACTACATTTTGAGTTCCGTCAGTAATTTCAGAAATGTATTCATTATCTTCAAACCCATTAACGGTTTCTTTGGGCTTTAAAATATCATCTGGTAAAATAAAAATACCACGCTTATCCATATCACTGTCCTCACGATTAGTGCCATATGCATGACTACCGTAAATCACATCATATATAATAAGATTATTACTCTTAATATAATCTAAATCAATATTCATAAAATTTATATAATAAATTGTGGATTTTCAATATTTTCTTTCTTAAATGATTTTTGTTGAATTTTTTTTGAGTCTAAACCATTTTTCTCCAAAAACTCTTCTAAAGTTGGAAATTTCATTTCAAAATATTCTTCAATTACAATTTCATATTGAGAAATGGTTTTTGAATCAAGATTGCTTTTATCTAACTCAAATCCATGTAAATACTTGACATTTGGATTTTCAAAATCTTTTAAAGAATTGCTGGATTCTTTTAATAAAGAAGGTCTAAAAACAACTCTTTGAGCTTTGGAGCCGTCAGGTTTTTTGTAATCAAAAATTGCTTTTTTCATTTTATTAAGTTATTTATTAGTTCAAGAGTAAATTTAAGAAAAAGATTCGAAAATTCTAATGGATAAGACAATATTAATAGCAATTATATCTTCTTTTTGTACTTTATTAGTAGCTCTCTTGCCTTATTTTTTAAGAAAAAAAGAATCAGATAATGAAAAAAAGACATCCAAAACTGTAGATATTGATGTTGAATTATTTAAATTCAATGAATTAAAAGAATCCGTTGATAGAATTCTTGCTAATACAAAGGCTGATAGTTTTCTAATTTTAATGGCTCATAATGGTAAAGAAGAATTAAGATTTGCAACAGCTATATACGAACAACATAAAAATAATGAAAAAACTATTTTTTCATTTGGTGCTACAAATAAATATATAAAAGTTGAATTTGATGACGATTATAGAAAAATGTTAAAAACATCAGAAAGAGATGATGTTGTGAAAATGGAAACTAAAAAGATGAATGAAAATCTCTTAAAAGGTATTTTCATTTCTGAAAAAATTAATTATTCAAATTGCTATTTTATAAGGAGATATAACGAATATAAAGCTCAAGATAAAGATTTGTTGCTTTATTGTATGATTTCTTCACATCAAGATTTGCCATATGAAATCTCCGATGAAATAAATTTTAAAACCTTTGTTGATTTTTTAAAAAATGAATTATTTGTTTAAAAAAATATATATCAACATTATTTATGCATTTTTTACAATGTTTGGATATGGAATTGTGGTTTATAATCAAAAAGGTTTCATTGTTTATATAAATAACAAAGCTACCAAAATGTTTGGATATAAAAAAAGTGAGTTGCTACATTGTAGTTTTTTAAAATTAATACCATTTAGAATGTTACCAAAAAATATTGAAATGTTTGAAAAAGCTGCTCAACAAAACATAATTTCAAAAGGATTTATAAAAAGACAAAGGCTTACCAAAAATGGAACTATAATAGATGTGTTTGTTAAAACATTGTGTTTTAATTATATTAACACATTTATATGTATAATTAAATAATCTTTCGAAAAGCAGCAGAAGCATCAAAAGATAAAAATCCTTTTCTTTTTATAAATTTAGTAACATAATATCCACCTGGAGATAAGTATTGTTTTAATCCTTCGTATTGATTTGTCCACATATTAACAATTTTAGTCCCAAATCCATCAGACAATGTTAAACTATAATAATTCATTTGTTTTTTTGGACTTGTTTTTTGCTCAATTTTGATAATTGAAAAATAATAATATGCTTTAGGGTCATCATAATTTGTTATGGCTTCTATATCCCTTCCTGTTTCATTAAAAAATTTCTTTTTAATATCAGCTATTTTTTTTATCGTATTTAAATCTAAATTACAAACTTCCATAAGTTGTCGTTCTTTTTCAGATGATGAAGTTGATTTATAGTTTTTTAATTTGATAATATTAGATATTCCAGCTTCTCCAGTAAACAAATCATATTGTTTAACATTTTTTATCTTAATATTTCGGAGTTCAACAAGCTCTTCTCTTGAATTAGACCAATCATCAAAAATCCCAGCTTTAACACAAGCTTCAAAACTTCCCTTATTGAATTTTGTCCATTTTTTTTCAAAAAACTGTTCTTTAGTCATAGAGCTAACTTTATTATTCATAAGTTCTTGAAAAGCTATTTCACCCATACCATTTATACTGCTATAACCCATAGCTATTTTTTTATCATCAATAATTGTCCATGCCCAATTAGATTTTCTATTTGGAGGTATGACTTCAATACCTTTATTTAAAGCTGCCATAATAGCTGACATTAACCAACGCATTTCTTTTTCTTTGGCATTACTACCAGAACCTGTTTTGGGATGATTTAATAATGCACAGTAAAATTCAATAGGATAATAATGTTTTAAATAAAGAGTTCTTAAAGCTAATACACTATAAGCAAAACTATGACTTTTATTAAATGAATACCCAAGATATTTTGCTAACCAGGACTCAATTGCCCTAACTTCTTCTTCAGATAAACCTGATTTTAAAGCACCTTCAATAAATTTTGCCCATAACTCTTTGTAATTTTTGTAATTTTTATTTGATTCTTCTTCTGGAGTCAATTCTCCTCCGTTTAATTTCTTTTTTAATATTTTACTGGCACCATCCATTGCCTTTCTTAAATTATCACCTTCTCCCAGTGTCATCCCTCCTATTTTATTAGCAATAAACATCAATTGTTCTTGATAAATTAAAACTCCATTCGTTTCTTCTAATAATGGAGCCAATGCTTTACTTGCATATGTTCTGCCTTTAGGATTAAATTTATTTTTAACAAATTCTTCATGTGCACCAATTTCCATTGGTCCAGGACGATATAATGCATTTGCAGCAACTAATTCACTAAGACTTTCTACTTTCATAGATTTTATCAGCATGCCCATGCCATCGGATTCAAATTGGAAAATACCCTGATTGTTTCCTCCCCTTATTTCTTCAAATAAATTAGGGTCATGATTATAATGTATATATTTAATATCACGCTCAACTTTTTCTAACACCTCTTCTCCGTGTCTTTGTTTTATATACATAAGAGCATCTTTAATTACATTCAATGTTTCGAGTTTAAGCCTATCCAGCTTTAAACCTCCAATTGATGAGACATCTTTTGCAGCACCTGATTCCTGAAACCCAGAAACTAATTGCCCTTTACATATATTTACCGGCATTAATTCCCAAATCGGACCAGGTGTTATAACAATTCCGGCAGCGTGTTTTCCAAGATTACGCATTTGACCTTGTAATTTTAAAGACAAATCAATAATCTCTTTATTATCTGGATTTAAAATCCAGTTTTTTATTCTATCTGAGCATTCTGGAGATTCAGGATATGTCTTAAACCATTCTTCCAAACTCATGCTCCAAGTAGGTTCGGATGGCATTTCTTTTGTTAAAGCTTCTACATCAGACCCAAAACTGGTATCACCACCAAGTGCTCTTACAACATCTTTAACAGTTCCTTTTTCGCTAAATGTTCCAAACGTTACTACTGGAACAACTCTTTCCTTGCCATATTTTTCATGTAAAAAACCTAATGTCAGACCATCAGTTCCAGCCTGAAAATCTATATCAATATCCGGAGCTCCCTTACGAGCAGGGTTTAAAAAACGTTCAAAATATAAATCAAAATGAAGCGAATCAATTTGTGTAATATCCAAACACCAAGAAAGCAAACAGCCTGCTGCAGAACCTCTTCCTGGTCCGGTAGAAATATCATTTTTTTCACAAAACCTAATTAATTCCCAAACTACCAAAAAATAATCAAGCATACCTTTTTCTTCGATTACCTTTAATTCAAAATTCAATCTGTCATAATATTCTTGTTCTCTTTCTGGAGTTATAGAAATAATATTATGATTTTTATATTCATTAAGTTTTTGTTTAAGTTTTGCATGAGAAAGTTTGGTTATAATTTCTTTAGTATCTTCTGTTTTAAAATATTGAATTACATCCGGAGTAGGCTCATATTTAGGATACTTATCAACATCAGTTTCAAAATCAAAATTACACTTGTTTGAGACTTCAATTGTGTTTTCTATACATTTTTCAATAAAATATTCTGGATAATTAAACCCAAAATCTTTATTCATTTTCAAAAAATCTTCTACATGAGCATAATTTAAATGTCTTGCATTTAAAGCAAATGCTTGACCAACAGGTTTTCTTTCATTTATAGCAATTAAAACATCCTGTAGTCTATTATCTTCTGGATGTGCATAATGAACATCGCCAGTTAAAATTGGTTTGATGTCATATTTTTTAATCATTTTCAAAATGAATTTATTATAATCCTTTTGTTCAGGTATTTCGTTAAATTGAAGTTCTGCATAAAAGTCTTCGCCAAATTCCTTTAAAAACAACTTAATTCTTTCCTCTGCTTCTGATTCTTTGCCTTCTCTTAATAAAGTTGCCCATTTACTTGCCATACAAGAAGATGTCACAATAAGCCCATTTTTGTTTTCAAAAAGCCAATCAGTAGTAATTCTGCCTTTATAATAATATCCTTCTGTAAAAGACAAATAAGTTAATTTATTTAAATTGACATATCCATCGTGGTTTTTTACTATGATACTTTGATGACTATTTTTCCTGGAATTATCAGTGTTTTCAGCTTCTTCTTTTGAAAAATTCCTGTCATGAATGTCATCATTCAAATAAGCTTCCATACCCAAAATTGGTTTTATACCACTGGCTTTACATTTCTGAAAATGAGTTAGAGCACCACTGGCATTTCCATGGTCTAATATAGTTATTGCAGGATGGTTATATTCTTTGGCTAATTTAACATAAGACTCTGATTTTGAAGCTCCGTCAAGCCTGCTAAAGTCAGTATGTAAGTGCAAATGCACAAAAGGAGTATGTTTACAAAGCTTAGATTTACAGCCACAGTTATTCATTAGAAATTAGATTTGAGATTATAACAAATATACTAATTTTTTAAAAATTAAAATTTAGAAACTTAAAAAAAATCATAAACCAAAGGCTTTCAAAACATAATTTTTTTTTCTATTTATATTCAACCAATATACATTTATCATGAATATTAATAAAATATCTCAAACAAGATTAAATCAAATTATCAAAGAAGAAGTCGAAATTTTTCATAAAATAAAATCTTTAGAGGAAGATAAAAAATTAGTTGAACAGGCTCTTCTAAAATTAGAAACAGCATCTTCAAAAGAAGAAATAGATGAAATATGGGGAGGCATAGCGAATGTGTTTAATAAAGGTATAAATAAAATAGGAAAAGGAATACAAAATACAGCAGCAAGTATGGGTAAAGATGTACAAGATACTTGGAATACCGCTTCTAATGCCGTAAATAAAAATTTTCAATCTGTTAAAAAAGCATATCAACAAGGAGAAGCACAATCTGCAAAAAAGCAAGCACAAGCTCAAATTAAACAAGTTTGGGATAGTATTAAATTGACTCAAAAACAATTGAGTAATTTACAAAATCAATATTTAAATATGACAGGAAAACCTTTCAATCCCAAAGCTGTAGCTGGACCAAAAAAGACAATTCCTCAACAACCAGCACAAACACAACCCCAAGCAAATCGAGCTGCATAAATGTCTGATTTAAGAACTATATTAAAAAATTATTTATTAAAGGAAACTTATAATCAAGAACTTCTTGATATGATTTTGGATAAAATTTCCAAATACGGAGAAAAAAGTTTAAATGGTCACGAAAGGGAAATATTAAAAAACATTTCAACTAAAAATAAAAAATATAATTCTGATTGGGATTTAATTATTGATTTTCTTGATTTTAATATTGGACATTTGAAAGGTGACTCCTACTATACAAATAGAATTGGGAAAAAAGTGTCCGGGATAAAATACTTTGATAAAAGTAACAATTTTTTATTTGACCTGGAAGTGGAATCGGAGGTTTTAGGTATAAAAAAACAAATTAACACACTTTATGCAAGTGATGAAATTAAAGACTTATTAAAAAATAATTTTACTATTTCAGACATTGATATAAAGAAAGTGGTAAAAGCTTGGTTTGAAAAAAATACAAATACTAAAGTTTCTACTATGGATTTTTGGTTAAATAATAAGCCTTAATTGTGTAGATTAAAGAAACACTTGACAATATATCTTTTTTATATTAATTTTAATAATAAATATATTGTGCATGTTTAAAAAAACAGAACGTCCAGGACGAGAAATAAAAGTAGATAATTCAATTATTGGTAATAAAAATGTCACAGTTAAAATAGGAACTACTGATAATAAGAACCATCCAGAAACAGTCTACATATCTATATCTTTTTGGGTTGATATTAATAATAAAAAAAAGTTGTCAGAAAATATTTTAGAATTTGATAGATTTATATCAAAATTATATGTTAGAGAAATCAAAAAATTAAAGTCAGAAGTTTTAAGAGAAAAACTGGAATGCAATAAAATATTCCCATATTATTTTGATAATATATTAACCTATGATTTTCCGGAAAACCTAAACTATAATGATAAAAAGAGTTTTACAAATATTGAATTAACTCTGCATACAATAAATAATAAATTAAAAAATGATGAAAAAATACCATTTAAAACCAAATTGAATTCTGATATTTTTAATGAATTATTAAATATTAGTAAAACCATGTGTCAAAGTGACCTACTCAAAAATAAATTAGACTTTAAAATATCTAAAAGTAAAAAGTAATCATTCTTTTTTTAAATCAATTTGGTAATAATTTAATTATTATGAAAAAATTCTCATTTGTAAAGTATGAAGAAAAAAATATTGTTTTATTAGATAAACAATGGAGTACGGCTTGGATTGCTAAGTATATAACAAAAACAGGTTTATTAAAAAGTATAGACCATTATGTTTTTGAACAAGACATAGAATATGAAATTAATCCTATAATGAATATTAAAGAAAAAGAACTTGAAAGAATAAAAGTTTACCATAAAGATTTTATCGAATATTATAAAAAGTTAAAACAAAAAAACAAAAACTAAGTTTCAAACATACAAATATTCATTTAATATTATATAACCCGGAGGATTAGGTTCTTCTGGGTTTTTTGTTTTTAATCCACTATTTATGTAATAATATATTCTCGAAATGAATCAAGATTTAGTCAATAAATATATAATATCAGAATTCCATGCTTTTGACATTGATAAAAAAATAATCAATGAAGCCATTCAAAATAATGGAACTATAACAATTAAATGTATCCTACAAAAAGCAGATACTACAAATAGGAACGGAAGAGTTTATCCTCATAAAATTTTAAAAAGAGAAGTTGATAAATATAATGAGCTTGTTAGAGAAAGAAGCGCAATGGGTGAATTAGACCATCCAGATTCAGCAGTAGTTAGTTTAAGTAATGTATCTCACATAGTAACAGAAATGTATTGGGAAGGTAATACTCTTTATGGTTCAATTCAAGTCGCTGATACTCCATCAGGTAATATTTTAAAAGGGTTATTAAAAAGTGGAATAAAACTTGGTATATCTTCAAGAGGTGTTGGCTCTGTTAAAAGTATCAATGGAAATGATGTAGTTCAAGAAGATTTTGAATTATTAGCTTTTGATATTGTATCCTCACCATCAACACCCGGTGCTTATTTATTTAAAGAAGGTCGTCAATGGGGTTTAAAAAAACTCACTGATGAAAACTTTAAAACTCTTAAAACAGACGAATTAAAAGAAAAATCAAATAGTCTTTACGGAAGTATTATTAATTTATCACAAGATAAATTTTGGAAATAATTCAAAAAAAATTATGAATATAAATGATTTTGAATTTTTTCCTACTATTTACTGTTAAGAAAGTTGTCAAATTATACTCAAATAAATATGCCTATTAAAAAAAATATAATAAAGGAGGCTCTTGCAAATGCAAAAGAAATTGAAACTTTTGCTATTGATAGTGCCAAAAAAGAGCTTGAAGAATCTTTTTCTTCGCAGGTTGATAAAACAATTAGAGATATCTTAAAAGATTTTGAAAACGGTTCTTTTCAAAAAGAAGAAGAAGTTGTCAATGAAGGAATAAAATTAGAATTGGCACCAGATGCAAATGTGAACATTTCTATTTCTCCAGAAGGTTCAACCATTGAGTTAGACAATACAACAGGTGCAATGGCATCAGAAGAAACCCCAGAAACAATTAATACTGATAGTGAAATGGTAACAAATGACCAAGATGAAATCTACGAAGTTGAAGGTGCTGAATTAACCCCAGACGCTAATGTAGAACCAACATCTGATTCAACAATGACTGAACCAGAAACAAACTTATCGGATTTGGAAAATAAATTATCGGATATGGCATCCAAAATTGATAGCATATTAAACGCTGTTAATCCAGAGGCTGGAACCGGAAGCGAAGGAGCAGTAGATGTTATTGATGATGAAGCAGCAAATTCTGCCCCAGCACCAGCACCAGCCCCAGCACCAGCACCGACTGCGCCAACACAACAAGTGCCTAATGATAATGTGGTATCAGAAGATGATATGATGTTTGAAATTGATGAGGAATTTATGAAAGCATTATCAGAAGAACTTGGAACAATTAAAGAAGATTCTATTGATGAAGAAATTAGTCTTTCAGAAATGAATGATTTAGATGAAATAGAAATTATAACAGACAAAGACAACGAAGAAGAAGAAGAGACAATGGAAGAAATGAAAGGTCTTGGAAATTCAGTTGCAAGAAGTGCTGGAAACAGAAAAAATTTAGAAAAAAATAAATTTCAACATGCTGCAGCAATGAATGAAGATGTTGAGAGTATAAAAGTTCACTATGAGTCCAAAATGGACGAACTTATACAGGAAAACGAAAGTTTAAAACAAGCAATTGAAGACTATAGAGCAAATATACAAGAGTATAGTAACAGCTTTGTAGAACTACAAAAGCAAATTAATGAAATGCATGTATTTAATGGAAAGCTTGCATATGCTAATAGATTGCTTAGTAAAGGCGGTTTAACAAATGCAGAAAAAATCAAAATTGCCGAAGCTTTTGATAAAGCTAAGTCTGTTGAAGAGGCTAAAAAACTCTATAACAATTTCTTAAAAGAAATGAAAGAAAATGACTTAACTCCAATTAGCCAAAATGTAAAAGTTTCAAAACCAAATGTCGCAACACCAACTTCAAATTCGCAAACAGAAACAATATTTGAAAGCGAAGAAAGAAAAAGATGGAAAAAATTAGCTGGCATTACAATGATTTCAGAAGGAAAATAACCTTTAAAAATTAAAAAAAAAACTTAAAAAAAATAATCACAAAATGGGTGAATTACTTAACAGTGGCCAGGTTGGTTTAACAACCTTAAGAAACCTTGCCGAACAAAGAAAAGAAATTATCAGAAACTGGGAACAATCCGGTCTTCTTGAGAATTTAAATGGTCAAAGAAAATCTAACATCGCTCAATTGTTAGAAAACCAAGCTTCATTTATGTTAAATGAGGTAACTCTTGACGCTTCTGCTGGTCGTTTTGATACAGTTGCTTTCCCAATGGTGAGACGTATATTCTCTCGCCTTTTAGCAAATGAAATCGTATCTGTACAACCTTTAGCATTACCTTCTGGTTTGTTATTCTACATGGATGCTCGTGTGTCTTCAGACAAAGTGTCTCCATATAACAACTCAAATGGTCAAGCCGGTCCATCATGGAACGAAAACGAGTCTGCATACGAAAGATTTTATGCAAACCGTAACCAAACTGCTTCTTTTGGAACAGCTACAACTGTAACAGGAACTCAGTTTGCAGTTTCTTCTGGTTCTTCTACAAACGGTTTATATGAAGTAACAGTTACCTTAGGAGCAAACTTTGACGAAAACAAAGCACAATCTTCTTCAACACTGAAGATGTCTGCTCAAACTGCAGTTGTTTACAACGGTGTTACAACTGTTGCTGCTGGTAGCGATATTCGTTATTATGCAAATATTCAACAGTGGGGTAAAGACTATTACGCAGGTGGTGTAGCAAAAATCATCCTTGATGTACGTCCTACATCTACTTTCGGAACTGATTACGACTATACTAAGCAAAGCAACTTTACTGGTGTTCCTTACTGGTCTGTATTCCACAACCTTGAAGCTTCTCCAAACATGAGCGAATTGAGCTTACGTTTCTCTTCTGTAACAGTTAATACTACTACTCGTAAGATGCGTGCTCACTGGACTCCTGAATTAGCTCAAGACCTTGAAGCGTATCACTCAATTGATGCAGAGGCTGAATTAACTGCTCTGTTATCTGAGGAAATTGCTGCTGAAATCGACCGTGAAATAATTATGGACCTT
>JACCDN010327527.1_pt1 | contig 22429 bp, 15 predicted proteins | sample 7441691 | NCBI WGS metagenome assembly JACCDN01 (sample SAMN15323439, study PRJNA562643) | freshwater metagenome | isolation source: river surface water | place: USA:Blue River Watershed | collected 2017-08-16 | reverse complement strand
GGTGCTTTACGTAGTGAAGTTTCTATGAGCATTAAGCGTTTGTTAGATATCGCTTGTTACCGAGGATTACGTCACAGAAAAGGTTTACCTGTTCGTGGCCAACGTACTAAGACTAACTCTCGTACTCGTAAGGGTAAACGTAAGACAGTTGCTGGTAAGAAAAAAGTAGCTAAAAAATAATTTACTTAGGGTAGTAACTTCGGTTGCTACCTTTTGTTATATAAATCCGAATAAAATTAGATCCTACACAATCGTATAGGGGAGATTTACTCGGTTTCCGCTTCGGCGGAATTTCAATTTAAATAACCCGCTCTTTTTACATGTATTTTTACAAGTATCTAGGGCACACCTCAAACAAAATGGCAAAACCAAACAAAGCACAGAACAGTGCAAAAGCTGCTGCAAAGAAGAGAGTCGTTAAAGTAGACGCTTCTGGAGAAGTTCGTATCAGCGCAACATTCAACAATTTAATTATCGCTTTCACAAACAAAGCTGGTCAAGTGATTAGCTGGAGTAGTGCAGGTAAAATGGGATTCAGAGGTTCTAAGAAGAACACACCCTATGCAGCTCAAATGGCAGCAGCAGACGCAGCAAAAGTAGCGCTAGATGCTGGTGTTAAAAGAGTAGAAGTATTTGTTAAGGGTCCAGGTTCTGGTAGAGAAGGTGCAATCCGTTCAATCTCTCAATCTGGAATCGAAGTGGTTTCTATCCGTGATGTAACCCCTATGCCACATAACGGATGTCGTCCTCCAAAACAAAGAAGAGTTTAATTATTACGATTTATTTTAACTATTTATAAACCAGGATGTATCATTGATTTTAGATTTTTACTGATGGTGCGTCGACATTAAAAAATCAACAAAACAACAAGATTATGGCACGTTACACAGGCCCCAAAACAAAAATTTCCCGCATTTTCGGCGAACCAATTTTAGGTAACGCAAAATGGTTGGGTAAAAACAGCAATCCTCCAGGACAACACGGTGCGCAACGCAAGCGTAAGCAATTAGGTGAGTATGCTTTACAGTTAAGAGAAAAGCAAAAAGCAAAATATACTTATGGTGTATTAGAGCGTCAATTCCGTAAGACTTTCGAAGAAGCATCTCGTTTGAAAGGTGTTACTGGTGAAAACTTAATCAAATTACTAGAAGCACGTTTAGATAATACCATTTTCAGAATGGGATTGGCTGCTAGCCGTCCTGAAGCACGTCAATTGGTCGCACATAAGCACATCGCTGTGAATGGTGAAGTAACGAATGTACCATCTTATACATGTCGTCCAGGTGATATTATCACTTACCGTCCTAAGAGTGCACATAACTCATCTATTGTTAGCAAGCAACGTGCAAGAAACACTAAATTTAGCTGGGTAGATTGGAATGAGAACGAGAACAAAGGTACTTTCATTGCAATGCCAGAGCGCGAAGCAGTTCCTGAAAATATCAAGGAACAATTGATTGTAGAATTGTATTCTAAATAGTAGGTAGCACTTAACAAAATTTCTTTCCTTGGAAAGATTCAAATAAAAAAAAGTAGTAACATGGCTATATTAAGTTTTCAAAAACCGGATAAAATTGTTTTACAAAAAGCAAATGATTTCGAAGGTCAATTCGAGTTCCGTCCATTGGAACCTGGCTTTGGTTTAACATTAGGTAATGCATTAAGAAGAGTTTTATTAAGCTCTTTGGAAGGTTTTGCTATTGTAGGTATTAAAATTGAAGGAGTTGATCACGAATTTGCTACGATCAAGGGTATTACTGAAGACGTAACAGAAATGATCTTAAACTTGAAGCAAGTTCGTTTTAAGCGTAAAGCAGATCAAGATGTTAGTTCTGAAAAAATTACTTTATCTATCAAAGGCGGTAGCGAATTTAACGCAGGTCATATTGGTGAAGCATCTCAACAATTCCAGGTGATGAACCCAGAATTAGTAATTTGTTTCATGGACCCAACAGCTAAATTAGATATTGAATTAACGATCCAGAAAGGTCGTGGATATATTCCTGCTGAAGAGAATAAATTAAAAGATATGCCTTTTGGTTATATCGCAATTGATTCTATTCACACACCAATCAAGAACGTGAAATACGTGATGGAAAACTATCGTGTGGAGCAAAGAACTGATTACGAGAAATTAATCTTAGAAGTTGCAACAGACGGAACTATTCATCCTGAAGATGCTGTAAAGCAAGCTTCAAGAATCTTGATCCAACACTTCATGATCATCACAGACGAGAATATTACCTTTGATAATAAAGAAGATAAGAAAGAAGATGTGGTTGATGAGCAAGTATTACAATTAAGAAAAGTATTGAAAACACCTTTAGAAGATCTAGATCTTTCTGTACGTGCGTTCAATTGCTTGAAAGCTGCTAAAATAAACAGCTTGAGCGAATTGGTACAATATGAACAAGAAGACTTAATGAAGTTTAGAAACTTCGGTCAAAAGTCTTTATCTGAAATCGAGCAGGTTTTGATCGAAAGAGGATTAAGCTTTGGAATGGACTTGGGTAAATTAGGATTAGACAAATTAGATTTACAATAATCTTTAAGATTATTGATAAATCATTATTTATAACCGAGCGAAAGCTCAAACCTTACAATTCCTGACACGGTGTAAGGATAAAACTTAAAAGTCATGCGTCACGGAGACAAAAACAACAACCTTGGAAGAAAAAAGGCACATAGAGAAGCCTTATTGATGAACTTAGCTTGTCAAATTATTACGCACAAGCGTATCGTAACTACTTTAGCTAAAGCTAAAGCGTTAAGAAAATACGTTGAGCCATTAATTACAAAAACTAAAAAATCTGCTAGCAAGGAAGAAATTAGTCACAATCACAGAATCGTGTTTAGCTATTTAAATGACAAAGCTGCTGTTAAAGAATTATTTACAGTAGTAGCACCAAAAATTGCTACACGTCCAGGTGGATACACTCGTATCATCAAATTAGGTATTCGTCCAGGTGACAATGCCGAAAAAGCGATGATTGAACTTGTAGACTTCAACGAAATCTATGGTAACTCAATAGCATCTGCTACTGAACCAGCTAAGAAGACGCGTAGAAGTAAATCAACTGCTGCTCCTAAGAAAGCTGCCGAGACTGCTGCGCCAGCTGAAGAAGCACCAGCTGCATCTACTGAAGAAACTCCGTCAGCTGAATAATGATTTAAATCGTTTTACATATAAGGCAAGACTTTGGTCTTGCCTTTTTTTTGCCTATTTTTGAATTCTTAAACATAGATATCAATATGACCAATTCACAACCAGCAATTTTAGTTTTAGCAGATGGTAACGTTTTTCATGGGCAAGCCTTTGGCAAAATTGGAACGACTACTGGCGAAATTTGTTTTAACACTGGAATGACTGGTTACCAAGAAGTATTTACAGACCCGAGTTATACTGGACAGATTATTATCATGAGCAATGTGCATATTGGTAATTATGGGGTTAAAGCGTCAGATGTAGAAAGTAATTCGGTAAAAATTCATGGTTTAATTGGTAGAAATTTAGAAGAAAAATTTAGTCGTGCGCAAGCCGATGGTAATTTGAATGATTATTTAATTGAAAATAATATTGTGTCAATAGAAGGATTAGATACAAGAGCCTTGGTGACACATGTACGCCAATCAGGAGCGATGAATTGTATCATTTCATCTGATATTTTAGACGTGGATGTATTGAAGGCACAGTTAGCAAAAGTGCCGAGCATGGATGGTTTAGAATTGGCCAGTACTGTGAGTACAAAAGAAGTATACGAATTAGGCGATAGTAATTCAGCAATCAAAGTGTCGGTATTAGATTTCGGTGTAAAACAACATATTTTACAATGTTTGGTGGATAGAGGAGCGCATGTAAGAGTGCACCCTGCTAAAACAGATTTTGCCGCTTTAAAAGCATTTAATCCAACTGGTTATTTCTTGTCCAATGGTCCTGGTGACCCAGCGCCAATGGATTATGCTGTAAAGACAATTAAAGAAATTTTAGCAGAGAAAAAACCCTTGTTTGGTATTTGTTTAGGACATCAATTATTGGCACGTGCCAATGATATTCCAACTTTCAAAATGCATCATGGTCATAGAGGATTGAACCATCCTGTAAAAAATATCATCACTGGAAGATCAGAGATCACTACTCAAAACCATGGTTTTGGAGTGGATCCTGAAGCAGTAAGAAATCATCCAAATGTAGAGGTATCACATATCAATTTAAATGATGATTCTATCGAAGGTATTCGTTTAAAAGATCGACCAGCATTCAGTGTGCAGTACCATCCAGAAGCAACTCCTGGCCCACACGATAGTCGTTATTTATTTGATGATTTCATTGCTTTAATGAAGTCGAACTAATTTGTAATTTAAAATTTTACTATGCTTAATATTACGATCATCAATGGGCCAAATTTGAATTTATTAGGCAAGCGTGAACCAGGGGTGTATGGTCATGAAAGTTTTGATGATTTTTTAGTACAATTAAAGCAGGCTTATCCAAAAGTCAATTTCACCTATTTTCAATCAAATATAGAAGGGGAATTAGTCAATGCTATACAACAATATGGTTTCAACCAAGACGGTATCATTTTAAATCCTGCAGCGTATACACATACTTCAGTTGCTATTGGAGATGCGATTGCATCTATCCAAACATCAGTTATTGAAGTGCATATCAGCAATGTACATGCAAGGGAAGATTTTAGAAAAATATCACATGTTTCTGCAAAAGCAATAGGTTCAATTGTTGGATTAGGTTTAAAAGGCTATGAATTAGCTACAGCATGGTTCGTGGATCGAGCTAAAAATAAATCATAAAATAAATACCTAGTCCATGCAGTCTACAAGGATGGATTATACCAAAAAAACAATCTGGTTAATTGGCATTACAGTGCTTGTTAAATTAGTTTTGTCATTTTTACTTGAGCTTGGCAATGATGAAGTTTATTATTACACTTATGCAGTGCAACCTGATTGGAACCATTTTGATCATCCGCCATTAGTTGGATGGATGATTCGATTGTCTACGCTTAATTTACATTGGGTTTCTGATTTATCCATGCGTTTAGGAAGTGTGCTAGCTGCTGCTATCTCCACATGGATTGTGTTTCAAACCGGCACACTTATTAAATCAGAACGCGCAGGATGGATTGCTTCCTTATGCTATACATTTTCAATTTACACAAGTATTATCGCTGGCTTATTTATCATGCCCGATAGCCCACAACTTTTATTTTTCACTTGGAGTATATATTTGATGGTTAAATGGGTGACAAAACCACATTTATTTAGCCCATACAATTGGTTGGGGTTAGGTTTAATGATTGGTCTAGCCACATTGAGTAAAGTGCATGGTTTGTATTTATGGGCAGGTTTTGGAGGGTATATTTTATTTCATCAAATCAAAACATTCAAACAGCCTTTTTTGTATGTAGCTGTTTTAATTACAATTGCAGCTATCCTACCTATTATATATTGGAATATTGACAATGATTTTATCACCTATAAATTTCATTCAAAGCGAGTATTGCATTCAGGGATTCAATTGGATAGCTTCATCCAGCAAATTTTTGGGGAGTTGCTTTACCAAAATCCTCTTGTCTATGTCAGTTGTTTGATTCCATTAATTAAATTCAAAAAATTAAAAACTTTATTTAATAACAGTGCTTTAACCTTATTGCTTTGGTTAAGTCTTCCATTAATTAGTTTGTTTTGGATCATCTCTTTATTTAACCCCACTTTGCCTCATTGGACAGGGCCTGGATTTATTCCCTTATTTTTAATTGCTGGGGTCTATTGGTCTGATGCTTCCAAGTTATTCATTCCTTCCTTGATGAAATGGGCCATGGGCTTTCTGGGTTTGCTAGTGGTTGGCTTAGTGCTTTTGGTACATGTTTTTCCTATTCAGTTAGGGTCTAAATCTCCTGAAAACTTAGGAGAATACAATCCAATCAATGACGTGACTGGTTGGACGCAATTTAGCACAGATTTTAGAGCCTTAGTTGATCATGACATAAAAGGGGGAGTGATGCAAGATAAAGCACCAATTTTGGTCTCTAAATGGTTTCCAGCAGGACATATTTTGTTTTATACTGCTAGGCCTATACAAAAGCATGTATTTGGGATAGGTAACCTAGAAGACGTGCACAAGTTTGCATGGTTAAATCAAGATCAACCAGGTTTACAGATAGGGCAGGATGCATACTTTATTCAGCCTTCTAATTTGCCTTTTGATCCCACTCAATTGGTATTGCCTTATTTTGAAAAAAGGAGTAAAACAGACACTATACAAATTCATAAGAAGGGATTGTTGCTCAGGGAGTTTTATGTGTATCGATTTAAAAATTGTCAAAAGATACCGGCACCCATCCTTCCTAAAAAATAAAATTTTCAAAATCTTTACGATAAGAAATACTTACACCTTGACGATTTCTTCTGCCTAAACTTCCACCAAAAATATCCAAGCTATTTCTATTAAATACGATTGCCCTTAGTTTCCTATCTTTCGTTAAGACAAATTCAATATTTAAATCGGGCAACCATTGGAAATTATTATTTTGAATACTTGATGCTGATCTTAAATTAAAATCAAAGTCACCGCCTAAATTAACCACTACTTTATCGTTAAAAAAGCTTCTACCTAATTTAAGGTTGACCCTTTGACGATCAATTTTGTTAGAGTTAATTGCTATGCCAGAGCCAGTAGGATCTAGTAAATTACCACTGTTATATACTTTTGAACCAATATCGAATCGCATGCTTTGATCACCTGTCACTTTATTTAATAAGTTAGTCACAGATTTATTGATTTCCCTTGTTAATAATTGTGAGATGGAGTTAATACCAATGGTCGTAACACTATAGGCATTATTGCTATTGCCTGAATTGAATCCTACAGGGGCGAATGAATTAAATACAATTAAAAAAGAAACTTGTTTGATGATTTCATTATCATCTCTTTCAAGCCTTGTAATGAATTGAGAAAATTCATTATCGGTGCTGATAGGATTGCCTGGAGGGAAGGCCAAAGTAAATTTAATATCTGGTCTCGCTAATTTATTTCTTAATGCAGCAATCACATATACATTACCTCGATAAGATTTTACTGCAGTACTAAAATTAGCGTTGCCCACTAATTCATTTAAGCTCACACGCTCTGCAGTATACCTTGCATCTACGTGTATGTCAGCTTCGTAAGGATTGCCAGTCCACTCGATAAAATTACCTGCTTCAGGAATTAACTCAAATGGCTTTCTTATAAAAGATTGAAAGTTAAAATCATATTTCCCTCTTTCAATATTATATTTTCCTCGCATTGTCAATGGCTCGATATTACCTGCTCTAATCTTGATCCGCCCATTGCCTACAGCTTTAATTACATCCCCAGTTAGCTCATCTAAAATCACATCAATTTGTGTTTTGTTATCTGCACTTACATCTAAATCAACGACTAAATTATAGGTAGGAGCTTCTGTATTGTTTACTATGGATTTACCTGCTTTTTTAAACACAATAAATTCAGATTTACCAGTTTCTTTACTAGTAGAATTAGGTAAATAGATGTGTGAACTATCATTGACATCTGCATTGATGGTCATTTTAATATTTTCTTCTGGTCCTCGTATAGTCATGTTAGCTTTTCCAACAGCATGGCCATAAAAATTACTATTGTCCATGATATCCATATTCAATAATTCCACCTTTGAGCTATTCATTTCCATGTCATAAACAAGGTGTCTAAATTTTTTATGAATAATTTTACCTTTAAACTGTGCTGTTCTATTAAGTTTATCTTTGACTTGTATTGTACCAAAATCTAAGCCCTCATCTGTAAAGCGAATAGTGGCACTGTCAATAAAATAAGGCACTTTGGTATAATCCACTTTCAAAGCAGCATTGTTGATAGTAGCTATACCTCGTAAGTCTGGATTTTCAATTCGTCCGCCAAAATGTATTTGTCCAGTTGCCTTTCCTTTCAAATCAGTTAACACACCTCCAATAAACTCTTGTACGAGTCCAAAATCAGATTGATTTAAAGACAGAGTGGCGTCAAGTGGATTCAAACTATCTTTTATATTATAGGTTCCTTTGGCAGACAAATTATAGGAAGTATTTGGACAATTTAAGTCAAAAGGAATCATTCCAGAAGTTGCATTATAAGTAGCATTTAATGCAGTATTACCAAGCAAATTTGAATTGAAGCTAAATTGGTTAATTGAACTACGTAGATCTAATGAAAAATTGTCATTGATTTGGTTCAAATCAATGGTTGCATTGGTTATGCCTTCTAATTTAGGGTAACTAAAAAATACATTTGTGATATCACCCAAAATCACATTTTCTAGTTTAACCTGTAATCCATTTTTATCGGTTGGGTGATTTAGAAATTCCACTTTTTGTAAACCTTGTGTGACATTGAATTGCTTTGCATAGGTATTGTTTTTCCTTAATGAAATTTCGCCACCATTTTGAATAGCCCACTGTTTTTCATTTAGAATAAATGTAGAGGGGGCCCATTTAATTGATAATCCATCGGTGAAAGTATTTATTTTGCCTTCTAGTGCTAAATGCGCAAGTGCTGATTTGCTCTCTGCGTTTAATTTAAATTTGGATACGTCATTAGAGGTAGTAACATGTAAAATGGGGTTGCTTAAGTTGAAGCTATCGGTTAAATTAAACTGAGAAGCTGTCATGTCTAATTTAAGGCTGTCTTTATTGCCAAGGCCACTTATTGTAGCATTAGAAACTGCATAGGATCCCCATTGTGCATAAGGTAATTTTGCCTGTAATTGAAGTGATTGTTTATCAGTGTCAATAGAACCTGTTATGGACATATTATTGAATCCGGAAAACTCATTTTTGAAAATGCGGATATAAGGTTCAAAATAATTAGACTTAACCTGAAATAAAAAATTCTGGTTAACTGGTGCTTCTTTTAAGTTCTTAATATAATTAGGGATATAGCCTTGTAAAAAATATTGAACACTATTAGGTAATTGATCGATATTGAATTTACCTTCAATACTTGCTTGGATATCATCACTGGAAATAGTTATCCTTTTTTTACCATTTGTAATGATAGACTTAAGGGCGATAGAATCAAAATTTATAATAGTGGTGCTACTTTTTAATTTGCCATTGTAAAATTTAGCAAAACCAATAAAGTTGTCAATATTAGAGCCTGCAAAATTGACATCTAATAAACCTGTTAGCTGAATTGGATTTTTTGAAAATTGCAAAGGGCTCAAATTAGCATTGGTTAGATCGCCTACTGCATTAAAACTTGGTGTGGCATTTTTAAAATCTACTTCTAAATTGCTAATAAAATTAATGTTAGGATCCTTGATTTTTATGGTACCATTATAAGCTTGCTTTTGAAGTATACCATCAGTTAGAATCTGGGCATAAGTGTAACCATTAAACTGAATGGAATCAATTTGACCTTCAATATTTGTTTTGATTTTATCAAGCTTAAATGAACTGCCAGCAATTTTGCCAGTAAAATTAAGTAGCCCTAAAGATGGAATTTTAAATAGTTTACCCGCATTGAACTGTGTAGCTATAAGATTACCCTCGTAAATTGGTTCATTCTTTGAAGGAAATTGTAAACGAATGGAAGTGGCAGTAGTTCCAATATCAGACGCTAGTGTCCCTTTAGCAACAAAATCATAAATTGTTCCAGCTAAACTTCCTTTATAATAAAAGTTGCCAAAAGCATCTAATGGGAGGTCTTTTAATTGTTTAATTTCTGGAATCCAATTTCCTAAGTCTTGTATATTAGTTTTTGCAGAGAATTGATTTAATTCAATTAAAGTTTTTTTCATATCTGGTATGCCCTTCATAGAAAAGTTACCTTTTACAAAAGACTGGCCATATTGTGCAGTTAAGTTAGTGGCATTAAATGCATCGACAGTCCCATTGAAATTGAAACTGGTGGTTATTTTTTGATTAATATTTTTTAGCGCTGGTGCAAAGTAAGCAATATCATCAGATGCGACATATGATTTTGTAATCTTTGCTTTCATATTAACTTGGTGCATATAGGCTCTAAAGTCAGGAATGAATTCTTTGTATTCCATGGCATAATAGTTGCCTATTGTACTATTATTCGTTTTCAATTCCAAGGCTGCCAATTCCATTATTTTTGGCGTCATCTTAAATTGCGTAGCTAATTTTTTGATTACAAATCCTGACCTTTCCTTTAAGGATAAATTAACTCTAGCCTTTATAGTGTCTTCAATAAAACTTGCATTATTAATACTAGCATTTAAATTATTCATACGAATATGCTCGCCATCAAAGTGGGGTAAGGGTTTCTCAAAACCATATTCAATCCATAATTTCCCTTGTACAATATCAATTTGTTTCGCACGAATATTTAAGTGATTTTCATTGAAATAAAGTACGTTTTTTTCAGAAGGACTAATTTTCTTTTTTCTAATGATAGGTGCTAGTCCTGGTTTATCTAAAATGAAATAAAAAGGTTTGTCAAGCACTAGCTTTTCAATCGCTATTTGTTTGTTTTTAAATTGATTGAAATTGGCTAATACATGTTTTGCTTCAAATTTTGAGGTAGATCCAATCCATTCATCATCTTGTATGAATTGGATATTAGAGAAATCAATTTTCTTTAGATCGAAATTTTGTGAAGAGGTTTTACTTGTATCTTTTGATTGGAAACGATCTAAAATGAACTGGTAATTCCAGGTAGGGGTTTTTCTGTGTAAGTATATTTTAGCTTTTTCTAAACCAATATAACTTATAACAGGATCCTTCCTTGAAAAAATCAAGTCAGTGACTCTAAGTTTTAATGTCTTGGCAAATAACAGGGTGTCTTTGTGCTGATCTCTAATTAAGACATTGTTAATGTTTACTCGATTGAAAAGTGAAAAATTTAATCCTTCTAATTGAACTTCAGTTCCAAGCATGGCATGCATCTTTTTTGCAATTTGATGCCCAATTTTTTCTTGAATGGGGGGCAATAAAATTAGTAGGAATGATATAAGGATCAAACCTATTATAGATGCAATGAGTACACGTATTAAACTGAGTTTATCTTTTAACAAGGGGGTCTATAATTTTATCGCCATTTAATTTTAATAACCTGCAACACTATCATCACCTCTTTTATCACCAGCTGCAATTCTGTTTCCATTTGGTAAAATCATCACACCTTCCATTCTTCCAAATGCACCTCTTTTTGTAATGGTATATCCTTTTTCTTTTAAAGTATTAATTGTTGCTTCTGGAAAATCAGCCTCAACGCTTACTACGTCTGGTAAGTGTTGGTGGTGGAATCTTGGGGCATCAATTGCTGCTTTTAAGCTCATTTTATGGTCAATAATATTCACCAATCCTTCATATACTTGGTTAGGGATGGTGGTGCCACCTGGTGTACCAATCGTGATATAAGGCTGGTTATTTTTGGTAACAAGTGTCGGTGTCATTGAACTCAACATTCTTTTTCCTGGTTGGATCGAATTAGCTTCTCCACCCAAAGCGCCATACATATTTGGCACACCTGGTTTAATACTAAAATCATCCATCTCATTATTCAATAAAAATCCAGCACCACCAACAATTGTTTTATTGCCATAAGTATCATTCAAGGTAGTGGTTACTGAAACCATATTACCAGCTTCATCTATGACACTAAAATGTGTAGTTTGTTCACTTTCTTTTGCCACACCTGCTTGAATTGATTTACTATTTCCTGCAACTCCTGGTTGGTAATCTTGCATACGTGCTTGAGCATAGGCATAGCTGGTTAGAGTTTTGGTGGGTACTTTCCAAAAGTCTGGATCACCCATGTGTTCTGCTCTGTCGGCATAAGCCCTTCTTTGTGCTTCCACCATTAAACTAACAGCTTCGAAAGTATTGGCACCCATGACACCTACAGGATAAGGCGCAATCATTTGCATCATTTGTGCGATTAAGATCCCTCCACTTGATGGGGGTGCAAAACTTATGATATGGTGACCTCTGTAATCAAACTCAATTGGTTTTCTAAATTTTGGGGTGTATTTTTTTAAATCTTCTAAACTGATTACGCCCTTACTATTTTTCATTTCTTCTACAATCATTGCTGCAGTCTCACCCTCGTAAAAACCTGCTTTACCTTTTTGTTGGATACGACGAATCGTAGCAGCTAATTCTGGTTGAAATAAAGTGTCACCTGCTTTCCAGTTTTCTTTTCTAGTAAAAGCCGAAGACTGGGCACTATTTTTAATAAAGTTTTTTCTTTCAGCGTTTAAGCCTCTTGCTTCTCTTTCTGTGATGACAAAACCATTTGCCGCTAATTCATAAGCAGGCTGTAAAAGTACTTTCATTGGGAATTTTGCATATGGAAGGGTACTAAACATGCCCGCCACACTGCCAGGCACCCCTGATGCAGATGCTCCTGATCTAGACATCCCTTCAATAGGGTTGCCCTGGTCATCTAAATACATATCTCTATGGGCTTTACTAGGTGCTGCCTCACGAAAATCAATACCCATTAAAACACCTGCTTTATTTCTGGAAAGTAAAAAACCTCCACCTCCGATATTGCCGGCTCCTGGATATACGACAGCAAGGGTAAATTGAACCGCAATAGCTGCATCAAATGCATTGCCGCCATCTTTCATGATTGCTGCACCAACCATACTCGCTAGAGGATGGGCCGAAGTAACTGCAGCTTTTTGAAAAGACTGCTCTTTCACTATAGAATATTGGTAAGGATTAATTTGAGGATGTTGTTTAAAAAAAGTTTGTGCAGATGCTGCTAAACTCAACTGGATAAATGCAATAACGATTAGGGAAAAAACCTGAAATTTCTGTTTCATTGGTAATAGATTGAGCAGGTAAATTACTTAATTATTTAGGTATCAACAACACATGCTTTCAGTTGTGTAAAACTATCTGTATTTGAAGCTCTTATGACCCCATAAAATGCCTAATTTTAAGACCAATTAATAACCAATTTATGCATCAAAAATCTGCGTTAAAATCCATCTTGTGGGTAAGTTTGCTTATCCTCCCTTTTTCTTTGTTAGCACAAGTAGTTAGTCCAGAACAATTTCTTGGCTATAAAGTGGGTACTAGATTTACTAGACACCATCAAATTGTTAACTATTTTAATGCCATTGCTGCTGCAAAATCAGATATGGTCAAATTGATTCCTTATGGTAAAACTAATGAAGGAAGGGATTTATTAGTTGCGGCGATTGGTACACCTGAAAATATCAAAAATTTAGAGCAAATTAGAAAACATAATCTTGGACTAGTGCAAGGCACCGTGCAAGATTTGAATCAGCCTGGTATTGTTTGGCTGAGTTATAATGTACACGGTAACGAGCCAGCATCATCTGAAGCCGCAATGTTAACTTTATTTGCTTTAGTTGATCCTACCAATAACGAAACTAAGAACTGGTTAAAAAATACTGTCGTAATGATTGATCCATGTATCAATCCAGATGGACGTGATCGTTATGTGAACTGGTATAATAATGCGGTTGGTATTCAATATAATGCAGATCCTGCTGCTAGAGAACATATGGAGCCTTGGCCAGCTGGAAGAACCAATCATTACAATTTTGATTTGAACAGGGACTGGGCATGGCAAACACAAATAGAAACCCAACAAAGAATTCCCTTGTATCAAAGCTGGTACCCTCAGGTGCATGTTGATTTTCATGAACAAGGATATAACGAGCCTTATTATTTTGCACCTGCTGCAGAACCTTTACATGATGTATTGACACCTTGGCAAAAATCTTTCCAAGACCAAATTGGTAAAAATCATGCTAAATATTTTGATCAAAATAACTGGTTGTTTTTTACAAAAGAAAGATTTGACTTGTTATATCCATCATATGGGGACACTTACCCAATGTACAATGGTGCGATTGGCATGACTTATGAGCAAGGAGGGATTAGTGCTGGTTTGGGGGTAGAGGATAATGGTAATGATACTGTTACTTTGGTGGCGAGGGCAACACATCACTTTACAACCAGTCTATCTACCATAGAAATTAGTGCAGCGAATAGAATTCCACTTTTGGAAAACTTTAAAAAATATTTTGACAATAGCCGACAAGGCACTGTGTCTGATTACAAGACTTTTATCATGACTGCTAAAAGCGCTAGTCAATTGGAAGCATTAGCAAGTTTATTGAAAAAGAATAATATTGAATATGGCACATTGAATAATGCACAAGCAAAATTCAAAGCATTTGATTATTACACTAAAAAAGAAGCAGATTTTGTAAATGAAGGCTACACTTTGGCGGTTAATGTAAACCAAGCGCATAGTGTTTTGGCTCGTGTATTATTAGAGCCAGTAACACAAGTGAATGACTCCAATACTTATGATATTACTGCATGGGCTTTGCCCTATGCCTTTGGGGTGCATGGATATGCGACTAAACAACCCTTGTCTATTGATCCAGGATTTAATGTAGTTGCACCATCTATAAAGACTAGTGCCTATGGATATATTATACCATACCACTCATTTGCAAGTGGAAAAGCTTTAGCACAACTGCTTAAGCAAAATGTGAAAGTGCGTTATGCCGAAAAAGCATTTACCATGAATGGGAGAAACTTTGACATCGGCACCTTAATCGTCCTTAAAACAAGCAATCAATCCAATTGGAGTGATATTACAAAAGCTGTTTGTAGCGGTTTAAATATTGAAGCAGTGCCTGTCAACACAGGGTATGCTGAGAAAGGTGCTGATTTTGGATCACCAGATATTCCAATCATCAGCCACGCACCAAGGGTAGCCATGTTAACAGGGGAGCAGGTTGCTGCCTTGTCTGCTGGGGAAGTTTGGAGTTTCTTTGATCAACAATTAAACTATCCAATTTCACAATTGACCTATACGCAATTAAATAGAATAGATATTGATAAATATGATGTCATTATTGCACCTGATGGTCAATACCGTGACTTGAATTCAAAAGCTGTTACAGATAAATTACAAGCTTTTGTTAGAAAAGGTGGTGTGCTGATAGCTTTAGAAAATGCAGCAAGTACTTTGGCAGCGAATGCAGAATGGGGTATCCGTTTGAAAGAAACATCAAAAGAAGAAAAACTAACAGTACAAAATTTATTAAAATATGAGGATAGAGAAAAAGAGTATTTGAAAAGCTCAATTCCTGGGGCCATTTATAAAACCTATATCGACGAATCACATCCTTTGGGTTTTGGCACCAATGGAATCTATTTTAATTTAAAGCAAGATAAAGTGATATATGAACCTTCTAATAGCGCTTGGAATGTGGGTAGCTTTAAAAAAGACAGCTACATGACTGGCTTCGCTGGTGTAAAAGCAAAAGCTGCATTAGAAGAAGGGGTGGTGATTGGTGTAAAACAAATTGGTGCTGGAAAATTAATTTATATGGCGGATGATCCAATTTTCAGAAACTTCTGGGAAGCTGGAAAATTAATTTTAACCAACGCTGTTTTTTTACACGGTAAATAAGTTTCACCAGCATTATATTCAGACCTATGAAGAAAATGGTTTTGTTTTTATTGAGTAAGATTTGTTTAGTGCCAATTCTTTTTGGGCAAAAAAATAGTGCAGAGATTTATGCTCAGTTAAAACAGATGGAGGTGTTAGGGAGTGTCCTTTATATTGCTGCTCATCCCGATGACGAGAATAATTCGTTTTTGCCTTATCTCACTAAAGAACGTTATTTTAGAACAGCCTATTTAAGTTTGACAAGAGGGGATGGTGGTCAAAATTTAATAGGTAAAGAGCAAGGGATAGAACTAGGATTAATCAGGACACAAGAATTGTTGGCGGCTAGAATGCAAGATGGTGCAGAGCAATATTTTTCTACAGCCTATGAGTTTGGTTATAGTAAATCTGCAAAAGAAGCGCTTTCAATTTGGGATCATCAAAAAGTCTTAAGTGACGTCGTTTGGGTAATCAGGAAATTTCAACCAGATGTGATTATCACAAGATTTCCTGGAGATGCAAGAGCGGGGCATGGTCATCATGCAGCTTCTGCTATCATTGCACAAGAAGCTTTTCTTGCCGCGGCAGATCCTAATCAGTTTAAGGATCAATTTAAGTATGGTGTACAACCCTGGAAAGCAAAAAGATTGCTTTGGAATACCTTTAATTTTGGCGCTGTCAATACAACGAATGACAGCCAACTTAAGTTAGAAGTTGGAGGATACAATAGCATCATTGGAAAAAGTTATGGAGAAATTGGTGCTGAAGCAAGAACAATGCACAAGAGCCAAGGTGAGGGTAGACCTAGAAGACGGGGTGCTTATTTTGAATTTTTCCATCATTTAGATGGTGATAGTGCAAAAGTAGATATCATGGATGGGGTGGTCACCAATTGGTCCAGATTAAATGCGCCTAAAATACAATCTGCTATCCAACAGATGATTCGTACTTATAATGTAGCATATCCTGCTGCATCTGTACCTGAATTAGTATCGATTTATCAAGAGGTAAAGGCATTGCCGAATACCCAATGGAAGCACTATCAATTGAATTTAATTCAATCAACTATTGAGTCTGCCGCAGGCATATTATTTGAAGCAACAACAACTAAACAACAAGTGCAACCCGGAGCTGAGCTTGCGATTCAAGTAATGGTGAACCAAAGAACAACAGGTCATACCACCTTAAATAGGATTCAGTTGTTGTCTAACAAAAGCATCATAAAAGATTCATTGTTTCAGAGCAATTTAGAGGCCAATCAAAATCAACAATACTCATTTAAAATCAATGTGCCTGAAACGCAACCCATCACACAACCCTATTGGTTAGTTGCTCCAAAAACTGAAGGGATGTTTGTGGTGCAGGATCAAACCTTGGTTGGTCAAGCAGAAAATGATCCGCCATTTTCTATCCAATTCAATTACACGATTGCAGGACAAAATTTTGAAAAAATAATTCCTATACAATTTAAATACTTAGATCTAACTAAAGGAGATGTCTATCAGCCCATTATAGTTTTACCTAAAAAAGAAGTAGCTGCAGTCAAGTCTGTTCTATTGGTGCCAACTAATTCCAAAGCGCCACTACCTAAATTTGAAGAAGGGCTATTTCATAAGACTATTCAGTATGACCATATACCTGCTCAAACTTATTTTCAACAAGCTAGTATGCAGGTGGTGAAAGTAGATATCAAAAAGCAAGGTCAAAAAGTGGGTTACATAGATGGTGCAGGAGATGCCATTCCAGAAGCATTGCAGCAACTGGGGTATGAAGTAGTCTACCTTAAAGAAGCAGATATCACAGTTGCGCATTTAAAAGAATTAGATGCAATAGTAGTGGGTATTCGCGCATTCAATATGTATTCGTATTTATCGGAGAAGCAAGCAGTTTTAAATGATTATATAGCAGCTGGAGGTAATTTAATTGTACAATATATTAAGAGCAATCAAGTAGGTACACAAAATATTAAAATTGGACCTTATCCTTTTACAGTGAATTCAGCTAAGCGAGTAACAGAGGAAAACGCACCTGTATCATTTGCTTTACCAAAGCATCCAGTATTAAATTCCCCAAATACAATTGATAAGGAAGATTTTAAAAATTGGGTGCAAGAAAGAACGACCTATCAAGCCGAAAATATCGACCCTCATTATCAGACACCATTACAAATGAATGATACAGGGGAAGCGCCAAGTAAAGGCAGTTTATTGATTGGCCCTTTTGGCAAAGGCAATTTTGCCTATGTAAGTTTGGCTTTGTTTAGACAATTACCAGCAGGTAATCCAGGTGCATATAAATTACTAGCAAATTTAATTTCCCTTCCCAAAAATTAATTAGCTATGAAGCCGCGAAGAAAAATTAGTTTCTTTATGTTATTAGTCATTGGGCTTGGCATTGGCTGGATGCTAAAAAACGTTAAAGTTGGACTAATTATTGGTATCGTGATGGGCTTGCTACTCATTAGCTTTGTTAATCCATCCAAATCGGGTGGCAAGCGTAAAAGCGATTAGACCTAATCCAGTTACAATCAATCCACTCAGCATCATTTTTGGGCCAGTTGAGTAAAATATGGCTGCCCAAATTAGGATAGCAATGAATAAGGGAACTGGGAAGAAGGGCATTTTCCAGGGAAAAAATCCAGCACCTTTTCTTTTATATAAAATTAATAAGCCAACTGCTTGACCAATAAATTGAATCATAATTCGCATGGCTAAAATACCATCAATGACTTCTTTTAGTCTAAACAATAAACTAAAAATAAAGGCGATTGCACCTAATATCAATAGCGAGCGATGTGGGAAATGTAGTTTTGGATGTAGTTGCGCAAAAAAAGAAAAAAATGATTTGTCTTGTGCTGCAGCGTAGGGGATTCTACTATAACCTAATGTAGCAGAAAAGACAGAGGCAAAAGCGACCATCAAAATAAGCACAGTGGCTATGGCTCCAGCGTTTTGTCCATATAAAGTTTTAATATAATCGCTTACTACAAATTTACTATTTACAATGGTATCAAACGGTAAGACACTTGCCACACTCACGTTCATGGCTAGATAAAGGATAGCAATTCCAGTGATTGAAATGAACATGCTTCTTGGGATGTTCTTGGTTGGATCCTTTATCTCCGCACCTAAATGACAAACATTATAATAACCTAAATAACTATAGACTGTTTTTACACTTGCAAAACCAAGTGCAGCGACAAGACCGTATTCAATTTTTAAACCATCGTTGATGTGCAAAATGGGTCCCATGAAATTTCCATGAGCTATACCTCCAAATATGATCCATAATAGGGTAGTAATAACACCTGCCCATAAAAGCACTGAAATTCTACCAATGGATTCAATATTACGATATAATAAACTAATCACTAAAATGACTACCGAGCCACTCACTAATTTTTCTTGGATAAAACTTAAATGAAAAAAGAAGTTCGCATACTGGGAGAATCCAATTGCAGCAGAAGCAATCACCAAAGGTGCTTGAATCATGGTCTGCCATACAAATAAAAAGCTCATTAACTTTCCCCATTTGCCTCCATAGCCTTCTTTTAAAAAATGGAAGCTTCCACCTGCTTTAGGTAAAGCAGCGCCTAACTGGCTCCATACCATGGCATCTACGTAAGATAAAATTGCCCCCGCAATCCAAGCGTATAAGAAATAGGGTCCACCCATGATTTGAGCTACCACACTCAATACAACAAAGGGACCAATGCCAACCATATCAATCATATTGATGGCTGTTGCATGTAAAAGACTTAATTTGCGGTCTAATTTAGGATTCATCTTAGCAACAAGATAATAAAAAATGCTTTAATTATGATTGATACATTTAAGCAAGTAAGCTGGGCTAATTCAGCTTCTATTTATGAAGTCAATATTCGTCAATATACTGTGGAGGGAACATTTAAAGCATTCGAGCAACATCTTCCAAGAATCAAAGACATGGGTATAGATATTTTATGGTTTATGCCCGTCACCCCAATCAGTCAAGTAAATAAAAAAGGAAGTTTAGGAAGTTATTATGCTTGTAGTAGTTATACAAAGATTAATCCTGAATTTGGCACAGAGGATGATTTTAAAGACTTAGTAAATGCTGCACAAGGATTAGGTATGAAAGTAATTATTGATTGGGTAGCAAATCATTCCGGAAGATATCATGAATGGATGACAGAAAATCCAAGTTGGTTTGCGCAAGATGCAGCGGGTAATTTTACAGAACGTAATGGATGGGATGATGTGGTTGATTTAAATTTTTCAAATAAGACCATGCGTAATGCATTGATAAACGCAATGCATCATTGGGTGCAGCAATTTAATATAGATGGTTTTAGATGTGACATGGCACATCTTGTACCATTAGATTTTTGGATTGAAGCTAGGACTAGTTTAGAACGAAGAAAAAAATTATATTGGTTAGCTGAGTGTGAGGAATTATCTTATCATCAAGTATTCGATACCAGCTATGCTTGGTCATGGATGCATGCAACTGAAAAAGTAGGTAAGGGGCAAGATGGGCTTCACGAAGTGTATAATGTATTACATCAATATGCGCAATATCCTAGTGGTGCATCAAAATTATTTTTTACTTCTAATCATGATGAGAATAGTTGGAATGGAACAGAGTATGAAAAATATGGTCATGCTGCAAAAGCATGGGCGGTATTTACACAAACTTGGAATGGTCAACCCTTAATTTATAGTGGCCAAGAATTACCGAATTATAAAAGACTTGCATTTTTTGATAAAGATCAAATTCCATGGACGAGTTCTCAACCTGCCTTGCATGAATTTTATAAAACACTGTTAACTGCAAGAAAGCAATTTTCGGTATTACAAAATGGTCATATTTTTAATTTGCCCTCTGATGGTGGAGTAATGGCTTATTTAAAAAAGAATAATGAAAATACAGCACTCATATTGCTCAATATTTCTAATCAAAAGCAATATTTGGAAGTAAAGCATGAGGATTTAACTGGGAAGTTTACTAATCTTTTTTCAGGACTATGTTTTGAATTTAATGGGCTAAGCCATTTTGAAATGATGCCAGGTGACTTTATTATTTATATAAAATAGTTAAAAAAGTTTAATGGTTTCTTTTACCTTGTTGATAATGAATGAACTCCATCATTTCTGATAAACTAAAGCTACTTAAATTTTGTGCAGGGGTTAGCCCAGCTTTTTGTGCTACCAATACGCCATATTTACAATCTTCAAAACCATCAATTGCGTGGGCATCAGGATTGATAGAAATTAAAACATCTTGTTCCATCGCTTGGTGTATATATCGCCAGTCCATATCCAATCTTCTTGGGTGAGCATTTAATTCAATTACCACATTATGTTCAGCGCAGGCAGCTATAATTGTCTCATGATTCACTGGATATCCTTTTCGACTCAAAAGTAGACGGCCTGTAAGATGTCCTAAAATGCTTGTGTAAGGATTTTCAACGGCATTCATTAATCTCATCATCGCTTTTTCCTCTGTCATTTTCAAATTTGAATGAATTGAAGCAATAACGATATCAAACAAATCTAAAATTTCATCAGGGTAATCCAAGCTGCCATCATTTAAAATATCGGACTCAATACTTTTGAATATAACAAATGGAGCTAGCTTTTTATTTAATAGATCGATCTCTTTATGTTGTGCTCTAATTCTTTCCTCTTGCAGACCATTGGCATAAAAAGCAGATTTAGAGTGATCACTTATGACCAAATATTCCAATCCTTGTGCTTTTGCAGCTACCGCCATTTGTTCAATAGTATGTAAACCGTCACTCCAGGTGCTATGGGAGTGGATAATGCCTTTGATATCTGATGCTTGAATCTCTTTACTCAATCTTTTACTGCTTGCTTTTTGAATGATAGATGGATCCTCTCTTTGTGCAGCATGAATAAATTGAATTTGAACTTGCTCAAAAATGGCTAATTCAGAGGGGAAGTCTTTTTTTGCGTCAAAATTGGGAAGGCTTTGCCATGCAGTCCAAAATTCAGGACTACAAGCCAAACTAAAATCTTTCAAAAAGAAGCTGTCCTTTTCTACTATATGCCACCTTAATTCAAAATGATCTGGTCCTTTGCAACTTAAATAGCTACTTGCTTCAGTACAGGTAAACCCTTTTTCTACTAACCAAGTCGTTAAATCTGATTTAGGCGTGGTTGTGACAATGTCTAAGTAGTCTAAAGTTTCCATTTGTCTTTTATAATGACCAGAAACCTGATGTGTATTTGCCGGGAACTGAATAGCAAGGGCATTTTCAATTTGGGCAACGATGTCCTGAACCTGTTGATATAAAAAACTGCCCTGATTTTGTAAGTAATAGTTTAAAGCTTCCTGAATACTTTGCTGTGACTTGGCACCAAATCCTTTATAATTGATGAGTCTGTTTTCTTCGCAGGCATACAATAGTTCTCCGATACTTTCAATGCCAAGTTCTTTCCAGATGGTGATGATTTTCTTAGGGCCTAATCCTTTAATTTTCAACATCTCTAAAATTCCAGTAGGGGTCTTGTGGATATAATCTTCTAGTAATTGTAATTTTTTAGTTGCCAGTAAATCCACAATTTTTTGTGCCAACGCATCCCCAATTCCTCTAATGCTTGCTATTTGTGCTAGAGACATGCCCTCTAGAGGTTCGTTCAAACGGTCTAGGGTATAAGCTACATTACTATAAGATTTTATTTTAAAAGCATTTTCTCCGTGTATATCCATGAGTTTAGCTAGTAAACTAAAGTATTCGGCTATTTCATAATTATGCATAGGTCAAAGATAGAATTAGGGAAGGTAAGTGCATAAAAAAACCCCCGATAAATCGAGGGTCTTTCAATATTATCCGAGGATAATTATTTCTTTTTAGCAGCAGCTTTCTTAGGAGCAGCTTTCTTAGCAGCTTTCTTAGGAGCAGCTTTCTTAGCAGCTTTCTTAGGAGCAGCTTTCTTAGCAGCCTTCTTAGGAGCAGCTTTCTTAGCAGCTTTCTTAGGAGCAGCTTTC
>JACCDN010578629.1_pt1 | contig 22430 bp, 17 predicted proteins | sample 7441691 | NCBI WGS metagenome assembly JACCDN01 (sample SAMN15323439, study PRJNA562643) | freshwater metagenome | isolation source: river surface water | place: USA:Blue River Watershed | collected 2017-08-16 | reverse complement strand
CGCCCAATTCCGCAAAACAACGATAACACTCCTCAATCTCCTCTTGCGCCGACACAAATCGCCGCCCACTAAAAAAAGCCTCCCGCGCATTATCGGGATGCTGAGTCGCCATAGTTACGGGAATCTTTCGCATAATGATTTTTATCTCTCCATCTTTTTATCTTAAATCATTGGCTGGGACAACTTGATTCTTCCAGTTATAATAAAATCTTGCAGTAAAATGAATTTTCAAAGGTCTGTATGTAAAATGGAAGAATTAATCAAAGAAGCTAAACACAACCCGGCAGCTTTCAGTGAACTCTATTACGCCCATGTAAAGATCACTTATAATTACCTTTATTCGCGTCTTCAAGATTCCCAACAATCCGAGGATCTCACTAGTGAAATCTGGGAAAACATCCTCAAAAACATTAGTAAGCTCAAAACTAACAAAGAAGCGGGTTTTAAATGTTGGCTTTTCACCATTGTTCGAAACACTTTTTACACACATTTAAAGAATAAAAAGAAAGAACACCATTCACCTCACCCTCTCGATCATGAAGAAACTCCCGATCAGCTTTTACAAGATCAAGAAAACAAAGCGCATCTCAAAATCATTATTGACGCTCTCCCTCATCAACAAAAAGAAATTGTCCATCTGCACTTTTTTGCTGATCTGAAAAATAAAGAAATTGCTTCAATCTTGAAAATATCCGAAAAAACCGTTGCCTCAAATCTATCGCGTGCTTTGGACACTTTGAAAGATCGATGGAAAAAGTTGCAGTAAATCATCAAAAAATATGTCTTCAAATATGCAGAAAAAAATAAGTTCACACAAAATGCCAAATCGTGAAAATGAAAATTTAGCATCTATCATTAAGGAGACTCTCACCGAGTCACCAAATCCTAAATTTATTTTTCTGCTAGAGCAAAGATTGATTTCTAAGGCGCCAGAACATCTTTGCCGCAAATCATTTTTTAATCCACTATCTATGTTTTTCCGATTTTCAAAAAGCCCTTCGGCGGCTCTTATTGCCAGTGTTCTAATTATCACAATTTTAGGCGGAACAATTTTCTACACCAAACAAAACGGCCCTCAAGAAATCCTAAACAAGGCTTATGCTTATTACGAAACAGAAACTCAGAAAGACAGCATCTATTACGAAAAAACTCATTATCAAGCAGGTAGTGAAAACTACATTAGGGAGGTATGGTACGACAATATTGGAAACAATCTCTTCCTTGAGAGTGACCCAGCTACGGGCGAAATAACATATGCAGATCTAGTAAAAATTGATGAAAGTGGCCGTGCTAAAATCTATGACACTTTCCCTCAGGAAGAAGATGTCAGCATTCAACCAGTTCAGGCCCTATTAGAGGACAATTTTTACTGCGTCGAATTTTATGAAGAGGGCAAAATGAAACACAACACGACCTTGATGATATCAGCACAAGATCGCAACATTTACAGTCTTAGCGGCTGGGGCGAGGAGATTGATCCAGAAGTTACTGATGAACAAAAAATTGAAGGAATGATTGGTGAGCTAGAAAGTGGCAAAAGTAATCCTCAGCAAACAAAACTTATTATCGAAACTCTCCAAAAAACCAAAAATCTCCGCGATCAAAAAATCACTGAGAATGATAAAGAGTATCAGGTTTTTACAATGGATCTAAACTCTGACATAGAAATTCATTACTATATTAATCTTGAAACCTACCGATTGGAAAAAATGACAGAAACCTTAAATTCCACTAAAGAAACAGTCTTTACCATGGAATATTTAGAGTCTCATTATCTAGACAATAGTCAGGCCGAAAACATTTTTGATCCAACTAAATATGGACTCCACCCTTCTCAAACGCTAGAAGCAGGCAACCCTTTAAATCTCACCGAAGACGGTTGTTACAAAACAAACGGCGATAAAATGACCGCCGAAGAGGAAAAGGCCTTTTGGGCGACTCTTCCTTCAAGTGCAAAGACTGACATGGAAGAATTCAAAAAAGATATCATTCAAAATTATGCGTCTAATTCCATGAGTGCAGACCCGCTAGAAATTCAAGACGATGCAATAGATTTGGGATTGAACCTAGAAGCACCATTAAAAGGAGGCATTAGCCAATCTTTTCACAGCGATCACTCTGGCATAGATTTCGCCTCAATGCTTTTCGAAGAGCCAGTGCTTGCCGCGGATGATGGCATCGTTTCCTTCGTTTCCAGTAATAATAGTTGGAATGGTGGTCGTCAAAATACCGTGATCATTGATCACGGAGATGGCATCCAAACATTGTATTCAAAACTAGGTATCGTCAATGTGCAAAAAGGCGACAAGCTAAAAAAGGGCGATAAGATAGCCACAGTTAAAGAAGGTGATGGAAATGGTTTCATTCACTTTGAATTACTCCTGAACGGTGAATCAGTAAACCCACAAGAGACATTTTCTGAATAACCTTATCCTCCTTTTTTCTCTTTTCTCTCTTATCTTTTTTCTTTTGAATTTGGTGGGTCGAGTGGGGCTCGAACCCACGACCATCAGCTTAAAAGGTGTTAAAAGTAACAATAAAGTTACTTTTACAGTATGCAAATCAGAATAAATTCTGATTCGATACCAATATCTCTACCGACTAAGCTATCGACCAATGACCTATAGCAGATTAATTCTACTACAGGCCACTGTAATTGGACAGTTTTATTATGTCAACATCCTATCGAAAGGTAGAGAAACATCTTCTCCTCTAATCCTAGTCTCATCTAGTATGGTCTGAGCTGTGCTATTCTCCTCTGCACTATTCTGTTCTAGTAATGTTCTAGAATGAGAATGGTACTTCTTTAAGTCTGGTGGGCGAATCATATAGGATGGGGGAAGTAGCCTAACTTTAGTAGGCTTATAAATCTTCCCATCTATAAACTGGCGAGTCCACCAGTCGCAGATTTGTACATACTGATTATCGCCGTACATAATAACAAAGTTTAATTCTTCCAATCTTTTATAGTCCTCTAACATTTCATCTAAGCTAGAGCCTTCAATTGGATAAATCTTTGATTTTGCAATCATGGTAGGGATTATGCCGTCATCATCTGCAAACAGGTTTGTTGCCCAGAAGAGATACCTTTGCCTCAAGGTGAGGCTTTGAAATTCTATTAATTCAAAATCATCTTTATTTATCATTCTTCTATTTGCCATAATTTTTGTTGGTTATTTTATGATTAATTTCATCGAGCATAATCGCTAGAGAGGACTCTCATATTGCTTATGCTTCATAATTAAATTCTTCTTTTAAATCTCACCGATAGAATGACGCCTTTTTAGGTTTCTTAAGCTGCGTTTGCTCATTTGTTTTGTGAAATGAGGATGTTTTGCTCTAGTAAGAAATAATGCAGAAGTTTGAGACTCCTCTATGTTCAGGACTGTTCTAATTCTCTCACTTAATCTGCTTAGTTTTTTTGTACTTATTCCTAATTCTTTTAAACGACTTTTAACCTGTTCAATGTCATCTAAAAACGAATCTTTTTTCCATGTAACCTTATCCTTTTTCTCTATTATCCAATTGAAAGGCTGAGTTGTTATTCTGTATTCTTCACCAACATATAATTCCATTTGGTAGAATTTAAATTATAAATAGACTAAAAAGCTGCAGCTTATTTAGTGATTAAACCGTAGCAAATGGACTGTCGACTCACCTCGACTCGCTCATTAATGTGTTATAGTCGTATTTATGATATTGTCACCCTCAAATTTCAAAGGTTTGATGCCTAAGCCGTTTTCACATAAATCATTAATGCTCCTAACAGCATCACGGAAGGTTCTTTTAATATTATCGGGTGGTGGCATATGTTCGTCTATTTCTTCGGAATAAATCTCATCCAAATTTTTTGAAACTATGCCATCGCCTGAAAAAAAACAATTTGCAATAATGAATTGATAACTATCCCCACCTCTAGCTTTCTTGGCGATTTCAACTACATCCACATTAGAAACCAATAAAGAATGATTTTCGTTAAAAGAAAGCTTAAGGTACTCTAATTGCTCTTCTTCAGCGTAATCTTGAAGTACACTTGCTTTAGCGGCATCAAAATCTACTTTCGTCATATAAAGAGAATTTACACCACCGTTATATGACCCTTCGAGCGCTGGGCGTTCTAGTTCGCTTGCTCCTCTAAAAGCAAAATCTTCTATTTCATGCATCCTTACTTCTCTTCTCTCGTATTCTTCCGTTGTAGTGATTTCACCCTCAAACATAATACTAGAATCTTTTATTTCAATCCTATCTGAAGGGACGCCAAATTCACTGAAAATATTCTTGAAAAAATCCTTATGCTGTAAACCATTTATAAAATCAAAAACGCAAACCCATTCCTTGCCTGAAGAATCTCTATAGGATAGAAAATCTTCATTTTTCAATATCTTTCTAACGAATTTTGCTAAGTAAGATTTTACTGTCAACATAGGCACATTAAAACTTTCTTTCAGATTGTAGCTTGCAGGGCTTGAATTTCAAAGAGCTTGCTCACGACCACAAGCTAGACAAGCTGATGGTCGTCGGCACATGGGGGGGGTACGCCATAATTTTTGATGCGCCACTTTTGCCCAATTATAGTGCTTGTTTAATTACCGAGTGGAAAATTCCAAAATGATACGCAAGTAAACCTAAGTGTTACTCATTTGATTTTGATTTTTCTCTAAAGAGTAAAAATTCTATTACACCAATTGAGCTAATAGCAGTAAGCCATATAACCCATGTTTTTTCTAAATCACCAGCTCCTACATCAGCAGCACTCCTGTTTTTTGATATTTTTTTGCTTAGGCAATCCCAATCACCTTGACGGCAATATCTGTCAGAACCTTCAACGTCAAATGTTGAGTCCGCCATGGTATAAGCACCGCCCAATAATAATATGGGGGCTATAATAGCCAAAATAGTTCTTTGTACTTTATTCATTTTGTGTTGTTAAAGGTTTGTAATTTAAAATAATGCAAAAGAGGGCCACTAGGACGCCCAACTAACTAACTCCGCAAAGAGTAGCCCAATTGGCTAGTGACCCGCCCCTGTTCCCAATTGGGTGCAGAAACGGGCAATTCTCAATGCGAATCTAATTTGTTAGTTTGGCGTCAAGGATTAATGTACAACTAGTAGATTAGTAAGTCAAAAAAGAGGCGGTAACCTTAGGTATGAAATATAAATCAAATTAGTCTACCGGCTTTTTATTAAATATGTTGAAAAGTGCTTGGAATGGGGCGAAAATCCCCCAGCATTTACATTAATGTAAGTGTAGTTCGCCCCTAAAATAAAACCATGGAAACATGGAGAATAAAAAAGGGAAGAGCACCACCTTTCATCCGAGAGGAAAAAGTTCTAGTAAGGGAGGAAGAAAAATCCAAAACCGAAAGAATAAATCGGGTTGAGGAAGGAGACCGCAAGGGGGAATTCCAAGAAGCAAGTCAGGGGCTTGAGAAAAAAGTCCTTGACTTTGCCCAGCACAAATTCAAATGGAATTATATCAAGAACTTTGCAGTAGGAAACTCCTGAAAAAATGCTGGAAAAGCATTTATGCCTCAAAGCCAACAAACTCTAAACCTCAGTGTAGAGATATAAATGGCCGAACTGTTGAGGGTTTTAATAGAAATGCTGAACAGTTTCTAGATGATATTTATGAATCGCTTTGTGATAATAAATTTCAATTCTCATCCTTGAAGGTTATTAAAGTTCCCAAGGAAGAAAAGGGGAAGTATAGAGCAATCACGATAGCGACTGTTAGAGACAAGATTGTTCAAAGGGCTATCTTGAGTATTGTCGCTCCAATTGTTTATGAACAAATTAGTCAGAAAGTAAATTTTAGTGGAGCACGTAAGTCGATATGGCGCAAAGGGAAGGGTGATAAGAAGAATTCTCCCCATGTGAAGTCGGTAAAGAGAATTATAGAAAAATTGAAAGATAAAGAATTCTGGGTTTATGAAAGCGATATTCAAAGTTTTTACGACAGTATTCCAAAGAGATTTTTACTCAGCAAGCTTACTGCAATGCTCCCAGACAAGTCATTAAATAAATTGCTGAGGCAGGTGATTTATTTTCAAATTGGCAACACGGAAAGTCTAAGAGAGTTTCGAGAACTAGGAATAGTTCTCCCTACAAGGCAGAAGGGTATTGCTCAGGGGTCAATTCTATCGCCAATATTTTCAAATATTTATCTGGCAAATTTTGATATGAGGATGTCGGAATTCTGTGGAAATAGCCTTATTAGATACGTAGATGATTTTATAATCTTTGACGCAACAGACAAGGGGGTAAGAAGAAAAGGGGCGTATGCCAGAAAGTTACTTAGAGACGAGAAGCTAAGGTTGAAAGCGTCTAAAACAAGCGTTACTAACCTTCGTAGTGGTAGTATTAAATTTCTTGGCTTGAGGATTAATAGGGATAAGATTACCGCGAAAAAAAGACCAAAAGAGATAAGGAGGAAATTTCAAAATGAAGTATTAAATTTATCACTCTACAAAACTCAAACTCGAAAAGTTAAAAAAGGAAGTGGAATGGTTGAGGTGGCTGTTTCGGCAGTAGAGCAGATTAATGAAAAAATAATTGGATGGGGGGAGTATTATGATTTATTTCACGTTTCTGAGGCTTTTAATCAAGTGAATGAATGTATTTTGCTATGTAAGAGACGCGACAAGAGGCTTGGTGGGCTGAAGGAATTGTCATTTGAATCTTCGAAGACTTTTATTAAGGAGTCGGATTGGAGAAAACTATTCGAGTAGTCAGCCCAAAGGATGCCTCAAAATCTGCTTCTGTAGGAGGCCTATGCTCGCCGACAAATAAATAGTCGTCGTTTTGATATCGCTGTGCCCCATCATTTTTTGCAAGCTAAATAAGTCGCATCCTCCTTCAAGCATCAGCGTGGCAAATGTGTGTCTCAATTTATGAGGAGAAAAATTTATCTTCGTCGCTAGCCTCACTCTTGCGACAATCCTTGTTAAACTCCTGTATGAGAATCTAGCCTCTCCTCTTATTGGAATGAAGTAGTATGTGGATTTCTTATTCAAACGCTTCCTATCGGCAATATATTCGTTCAGATACCGATGCAAGGCGGGGGATATTGGAATGATTCTATCCTTCCCTCCCTTCCCTTGATAAATGGTAATGACTCGGTTCTGCATATCAACATTGCCAATGCTTAAATCCAGCACTTCTTTTGCCCTCAGCCCCGCATATATCATCACGGCGAACAAAGCCCTATTTCTGTACCGTTCAAATCGGTAGCAGGTTTTCATATTAAACGAATATTCCAGTATTCTTTGTGCCTCTTGTATAGTTACTCTCTTGGGAAGTTTCCGTGAAATCTTCGGCGTTTCAATTTCCAATATGGGGTTTGTATCAATGTGTCCTCTATTGACGCACCATTTCAAAAACAGCTTGATACCCTTGTATTGATTTAAAAATGTATCGGGCGTCCACGCTCCAGAGAGTCGCTTTGAGTATAAGTACTCTCTAAGATTTTCAGCTGTTAATTCGTCGATAGAAATCACTCTATTTTGATGATATTTCATAAACCCAGCCATAGAAAACCTATACCAGACTATTGTTGCAGGGGAGTTATTTCTAATTAACAAAGATTCCTGACAGAATGTCTCAAGTAGGTCTAAAATATGCAACTTCATAATAGCCAAAGGTTATTAAACTTTAGCTATAGGACATTGGCTGTGTAGGGATTCTTGGAGTTTCCTCTCACAGAAGCTTCTTTGGTGGGTCGAGTGGGGCTCGAACCCACGACCATCAGCTTAAAAGGCTGTTGCTCTACCGACTGAGCTATCGACCCTAGTTATCAAAAAGCCCAGCCATTCTATTCAACCCACTCGCCAAAATCAAGCACTTTTATCCCTCACTTTTAACTTTTAACTCTTAACTTTTAACTTTTGTGATGTCCATAAATACTATGCACCAAAAACGCCAATGCCGGAACCGAGAACCACAAATATGCATTACTCAAAATCGAACGAATCAATTGCGACTGATTATACAAATCCCAAAGCGCCGTCCCAGGAGTTTCCGCATTCCCTCCACCAATAAACGAAACTCCGCTCACAAAAACCAAAATCACCGAAATAATTAATCCCGCACTCATTCCCGCATACAAAGCATTCAAAATCGTCCGCACCGCGATCGATCGATCTTCTAAAGCATCCACCTCAAACGCCCCACGCACCGCAAACAAAATCACCATCAACACAAAAGCGATCACCTTCACAAAAACCACCGCCTCGCTATCATTCCCAACTTGCGCAAAAGACAAAACTGGATCAAAAGTTTCAGAATCATTCAAAGACTTCCCAATCAAATTCCCCAATGCATCAGCCGATAAAGCCGCAACATAAGTCCCCAAAATCACCTTCAAAGTATTATTCGTGCCAATGATAAAGCTGTAAGCCACAATCACTACGAAGAAAACCAAAACAAACAAATCCCACGACAGCTCGACATTCATAATTTTAGGATGAGGAAATCCACCACCCACTCTAATTTAAATCACCAAAACAATCCACCTTTTTTTACCTCAATACCCGACTCTTGCGCCAATTCTAAATACAATTCCTTTTCATGCTTCGATAATTTATCCGGAATCACCACTTTAACTTTCGCTAAATGATCGCCGCGACCTTCACGATTCAAAAACGGCGCTCCATGATCAGCCAATTTAAACACCTTCCCATCTTCCGTCCCCGCCGGCAACTTAATCACTTCCGCTCCATGCAAAGTCTCTACTTTCACTTCACCGCCCAAAACCGCTTGCACAACAGGAATTTCGATTACACTATGAATATCCGCTCCCGACCGTACAAACCGCTTACTTGGCTCCACACTCAATACAATATACAAATCGCCCGCGCTTCCGCCTTTCACGCCACCTTCACCTTTGCCGCTTAAACGAATCGTTGAGCCATTATCCACGCCTGCCGGAATCTTTACTTTTACGCGTTGCTTCATTCGCACCCGCGCCGTTCCGTGACAAACACCACATTTCTTATCCGGCACGCGTCCTTCGCCGTTACACATATCACACAGCCGCGAAGTAGACATTTGCCCCAACAAAGTCTGCCTTATCTCCCGAATCTCGCCCGTTCCCTGACAAGTGCCACAACTCACAATCTTCGCATCCTTTTCATGCCCCTTTCCTTCGCAGTTTCCGCAAACATCAGGCTTTGTGATTTCCAACTCCTTTTCTGCCCCAAAAATCGCCTCCTCAAAGCCGATCCGAATATTCGCCTCAATATCATTGCCGCGTCGCGCTTGACTTCGAGGCTTCGCTCGACCACCGCCTCCTCCGCCACCAAAAAAACTTTCAAAAATATCCGCAAACCCTCCACCGCCACCACCAGAAAATCCCGAAAAATCAAATCCACCAAACCCTTGACCGCCTCCACCCGGAAAACCGCCCTGCCCACCGCTAGCCGAACCAAAAGTGTCATATTGCTGTCTTTTCTGCTTATCCGACAAAACCTCGTAAGCCTGATTGATCTCTTTAAATTTCTCTTCCGCCGCCTTATCGCCTTTATGCTTGTCTGGATGCCATTCTAAAGCCATCTTTCGATAAGCCGCCTTAATCGCCTTATCGTCTGCGCCGCGCGCAATTCCTAAAATTTCATATAAATCCTTCTGAGCCATGCGAAGATTTTAGCACTCTACTTATTTGAGTGCAAAACAAAAAATCAAGCTCCCATAAACTCCTTCCACGACTTCACCTTAAAATAAAAATCCCGCGACAACTTCTTCGCAACCCACAAAAACGGCGCCCACCCCAAAACCCTAATCGCCAACCTCTTCCAACCGCGCGGAACGACCCGAACTTCCGGATGCAATTTTTCAAACTCCCGCGCCGACCGTCCAACCGCCCTCATCTTTCGCGCCAAATCATCTTCCGTCAACAAATGGTAATGCCACCCCTTCGCTTTCGGCTCATAAAAGAGCTTCAACTCACGATTCTTCCACAAACGATAACCCAACTCAATATCCTCCCAGCCATATTCCTTGAAACTCTCATTAAACTTTTCATCCTCAATCAACGCTTTCTTCAGCGAAATATTCGAAGTGTAAAAAAACTTATAAGGCTCTTTCACATCAATAAATCCGGGTTTCAAAAATCCATAACCAAACTGCCAACCCGATTTCTCCAAAAACAACATATAATCATTGATCTCCAATTCCGGCGACCAAGTCGAAAAGCCCAAAACCGCCACACTCGTCGCCACATTTTCTCGATGCCTCCGCAAATGCCACGCCAAAGTACCTTCTTCCAACCAAATATCATCACCTATAAATAAGACGATCTCACCTTTCGCCAACGAAACGCCCAAATTCCGCGCCACGCCTTGTTGCGATTTCTTCTGTTTCACATATCTCACCGATTCAAAGCCATTCACAACCTCTTCCGTCCCATCCGTCGAGCCATCGTCCACCACAATAACTTCAAAATCCGCGCCCTTTTGCGCCAAAAGCCGCTTCAAACATTCTGCCAGCACTGCCGCGCGATTATGCGTCGGAATCACCACCGAAATTTCCATATAATTGATTAATCGCCAAAACTATAGCACCTCACTAAACTTCCGCAAAACGCCTATTCACGCCGACTAATCAAAAAAAGCCTAACCTGTAAATCTGACTACTCAATCTCTAAAACTCTCTAAACCCTGATCAACCGAAATTCACCATAAACAAAACCCCGTCAAACAACCAGACCAAACTCCGTTCTAACCTTATATAAAACACAAAAAGCCAACATAGGAACGCTAAACCAACCCGCCACAAACCATCAAACCAAAAACCGCCTAATCAATGAGCAGTTACCCAAAACAGTAAGCGTTACAACATCGTTTGAATATGTCACCTTGAATTGCGAAACAAAAACACCCCTCATATAGTTATATATGGCGAGTCCGACGAACTTTTAAAATCAGCATGAATAAGCCAAAACTTACTGAACTTATAGCACTTCAAATCGGGGGTTTCAAGGCCGCCGCCTACTCAAACACCTCTCAAAGGTTGTTGACGCTGTATAGGCGCTTTGATAAATTCATTGCTGATAAGATTGCACATCCCTTGTGTTGTGCAACCTTTAAACTCTCGTACTAATACCCTTTATATATAGCTCCGCAATTCCGTTCTTTGAAAATTAGGCAAGTACTATAAGTGTAAAAAAAACTGCTTACTTAACTTGATTAAGTTAAGCTTTAACATATATCCTGCTTTTTCTGTTTCAAAATATTTATCTATTTACTTAACCCAACTCAAATGGGCAAATTTAGTAAAGCAATTGCCTCACTTTCAATTGTGGCAATTCTTTCAAGCCTAGTCGTTACGGCGACTACCGCTTTTGCTGCTGCTGATGTTCCAAGCGATCACTTCGCTTACACGGACGTCACGGCATATCAAGCGAACGGCGTTCTACAAGAGGGAAATTTCTTCCCAAACCGGAACATCGTCCGCGCTGAAGTTGCAAAAGTCATCCTCGAAGCTGCTGGTGCAGAACTAGTAGCGGGTGATAATTGTGACGAACTATTCTCTGACTGTGAAGTACCATCTTGGTACGCCACTTATGTCTCTACTGCTGCTGCCATGAACATCCTTCGTGGTACTCCAGAAGGACTAGTGATGCCAGGTGCGAATGTAAACCGCGCTGACCTTATGGTTATGCTTAGCAGATTGCATTCATGGCCTGCTGATGTCATGGGAAGCGACTCTTACTCTGATGTTCCTGCTGGTTCTTACTACAGCTCAGCTGTTGGTGCCGGTCGTGACGCTGGTGTAGCTTGCGGTTACCCAGACGGTTCATTCCGCCCAGGAAGCCCTGCGACTCGTGCTGAAGCAATCGTTATGATCGCTCGCTCATTCAAAGCTCCTGGTGTAAACACACCTTGTGCTGATGTTGACCCAGTTGATCCAGTTGACCCAGAAGTAGATGCAGAAGGTGACCTCGAAGTCTCCGTTTCTGCTGATACTCCAGAAGGTGCAACTCTTCCATCTGGTGCTACAGCTGTAACAATGGCTACTTGGGATTTCGAAGCTGGTGCTGATGATGCGGTGATCAACGCTCTTACTGTTCACAGATATGGAGTTTCTGATCTTCCTGCTACTCACCAAGTTTACCTATATAATGGTACTGAAAGATTAACTTCTGGTCGTACTGTTAACAGCACTTCTCGTGAAGTAACATTCAATGGTCTTAATCTTATGGTAGAAGATGGTGAAACTGTTTCACTTTCTCTTCGTATGGATACAGGTACTGTTGCAAATGTAGGTGAAGTTGGTTTCGAAATTGAATCTGCTGAAGCAGTTAATGCTGGTGGTGAAGTTGATGGTGACTTCCCTCTTCGTGGTGACATCTTTGATCTTTCTACGACAGCTGCTGGTGTTGTAACTATCGAAAAAAACGGTACAGTTGCAGATCCTAAAGTTGGTGAAGATGATGTAGAAGTTGCTAAGTTCAAAATTACAACTGCTACTGAAGCAGCTTCACTTGAAGAACTAGGTCTTTACTTCACTGGTAATGTTTCTAGTGATGCAATTGAAAATTGTGAACTCTTCGTTTCTGGCGAAGATGATCCTATTGCAACTGCTGCTGGTTTGAACGCTAAAGACATTGCTGTCTTCACTTTCGAAGATCCTTATGCAATCGCTAAAGGTGAAAACAAAGCTATGAGCGCTAAGTGTGACCTTAATACCGGTCGTGCTGCTGATACTATTCAAGTTTACATTGACGAAACTACAGATGTTGTCGCTATCGGTGATATCTACGGATTTGGTATGACTGTAGATCTTGATAATAACAGTGGTTATGATGGTACTGCTTGTAATGCTGAAGGTGGAAATAACTACAATGATTGTACTAATTCAACAATCGAAGGTGGTGATCTTACAATCAGCTCTAATGGTCCAGCTGCTGTCGATATTGCTATCGCTGGAGATGACCGTCATTTGATGGATTTCTCCATCACTTCTGTTTCAGATGTTCGTTTCAGAAATCTTCCTGTGAAATTGACTGCATCTGAACCTGCAGCTGCTGCAGGTCTTCTTTCTGCGGCTGATGTTGCTAACTTTACTGACATCAAGATCGTCGATCGTGATAGTGGTGAAACTGTAATGGGTCCAGTAGATGCTGACGCTTTCACTACAGCATTGGCTGGTAATACAGCAATTACTGATGCTGCCGACACTACAGGTTTCTACCTCTTCAACGACGAATTTGAAATGGAAGCTGGTGAAGAGCTAAATCTTGCTCTTACTGCTGATGTTGAAAATGTCGCTGCTCTTGATGGTATGACTATCGTTGGTACTCTCGAATTAGGGTCTACTTACCCAGAAGTTCGTGACATCAACAACAAAGTTGTTACTAACAGTACAACTTTGGTTCCAGCTTCACCAATCGTTGGTAAAACAATGACTGTAACGACACCTGAACTTACTGCAAGTTTAGCTGCTGTTCCTACAACAGATTCATTCGTAAAAGGTTCTAAGGGAGTTCAATTCCTTGGAGTTTCTCTCCAATGTGGATCTGCTTCTGATTGTGAACTCGATGATCTAACACTTTCTGCTTACATCGATGATGAAGGTGATCACGACGATTTCGATCTTGGTGGTGGTGATGGTGATGGTACAAATGTTTATGTTAATGAAATTGTTGGATCAGTTAACTTGGAAGACTCAGAAGGCAACATTATTGCCAGCGAAAGTGTTCCAACATCTGGTACAATTACATTCAGCAGCGTAGACTGGAATATTGATGCTGGTGAAACTGTTGTTCTTTATGTTGCTGGTGATATTTCATCTAGCGCATTTAAGAACACTAATGCAGAAGATATTGCTTTCTCTGTCGCTACTGGTGGTATTACTTATACCGATGAAGACGGAAATACTCGTGATTCAGTTGGTGCAGTTAATGGTTCTCAAACAACTTACATGACTACTGCTAACGGTGGCGCATTAGATGTCGCTGTTGACTCAGGAAGTGCAAATGAGAACATTCTTGTTGCAGGAACTGCTGATCAAGAAGTGTCTAAGTTCCAATTCTCTGCAGAAAACGAATCATTCGTAATTAAGAAGCTAGGTATTAATAACAGAAGCGCAGCCGATGCCTTAACTGCTATCGGTGGTCAAGACGATAACGTTACAGCTATTAAACTTTCTTATACTAATTCAGCTGGAGTTGTCGCTACTAAGACAGGTCAATTGACTAACGGTACTGTTCAATTCGAAGGTCTAGATATCTTTGTTGAAAAAGATGAGGATGCCACAGTTTCTGTTATGGCGACTCTCAACAACATCGAATCTGGCGCTGATGCTGGTGACTATATTGATTTTAACCTTTCATTCGCCAATTTCGAAGCTGTTACCGCAGATAGCGGAGAAACTTACTCTGTAGACAAGATTGATGCTGATGTATTGGCAGCTTCTGATCTTGACTTTGGATCTATCTCTTACACTGATGGTGATAACCTCGTCGAAATTGATACTGAACCAGCTGTTCTTACTACAACACTTGGTTCAACTGCTACGCTAGTCTTTGATGATGCAGCAGATGACAACACTAGATCATTACCAGTTGGTACGATCCTTTGTGTCGATGATAATGATGATGCTGCATGTACAAATGAAAACATTTGGGTAGTAACTTCTGTAAGCTACGGCACTCTCGAAGATACTTACACACTCAAACTCATTGACGATAACGACGCTGCTGATCAAGACTACGATACTAACGATCCTATCCTTTACGCTCTACCAGGTGCTGGTTACTTGACTGGAACTGATCGTCAGTATGTTTACAAGACTCTTCCAGTTCTTACACTTGCTTCTGATAGTCCAAGTGGTGTTCGTACAGTTTCTGGAACAGACACAATCTTCAAATTCAATATCACTCCAGATGCCAAAGACGATGTTGTAATTCGTCAAGGTTTGGAAGGTGATGATGAGGCTGATGTAAATAATGTCACTGGTGCGCTTGCCGACGGTGAAGTTACAGAAACAGCTACTGCTGGTAACTTTATTGATGGTACTGATGGTGTTGCGGTACTCGAAACCGCTGGCGCCGCAGCTTGGGCGTTCACTCTTGAAACAGCTCACACTGCAGCTGCGATAAATTCTCATGACTACGTTTCATTCTGGTTGAAGTATAATGATGTTGCGGCAGACTCTACTGCTCCATTGCTTACAGACTTTGACCTAATCTTAGATACTGATAATGACCCTGCCGCTGGAACTACAGTTGTGGATCTTGAAACTGGAGGGGTTTGGATCAATGGAACTGCAGCAACTGCAGGTCAATCGTTTTCTGAGAATGCTTGGATGCTAGTTACAGTGTCTCTCGCTACTGCTCTTGACGCTCATACTAACGTAGGTCTCGCTCTTGTCGACACTACTCGTGTAGATGATGATGACGCTATTTACCTAGATAGTCTTGTATTCCACAACGAAATGTTGACAATCGATATCACTGGTAATGATAATCTTGATATCACTCCAACATCTCCAGTCCTTTGTACATTAAAGGATGGTAATACAACTGTCGCTACAGGTTACGTTGGTACTCGCAACGACGGTGCTGGCGATATTGCTAGCTCAGCTTCTGTACTACTCGTACCACAAGATCATTTGACTGGTACTGATTACTCAACTATCGAAGTAACCAAAGGAACAGGTAAGACTTACTCTCTAGTTTGTGACACTCAAAGTTTAGTGACTCAAACTGGTAATGATGATCTTCTTACACCTTCTATCGATTATGGTTCATCTACTGATGGTACTGTAACTCGTGGTGACTTCTGGTGGGCTGCTGACGAAGCGACTAGAACAACTGTGTTCTGGCTCGGTGATGTCGGTGTTGAACTTAACGGTAACGCTCTTCGTTACTAGTCCGCTCTGGTTCAAGGTTTAATTTCCTTCTACCAAAATCAAGCCCCTCCCCTTTACGGGGGAGGGGCTTTTTTGTTATTCTGATTTCGTTCAAACAATTAATTTCCAACAATGAAAATTCTTCCATCTCTTATTATCACGATTCTCCTTTTTACCGCCTGTTCCACTAATTACAAAGTCGAACCTGAAGTCACCGGTGACCTCCTTACTCAGGCTCAAGAAAAAATTACCACCGCTAAAGAAGAGTATTCCACTGCCGAAGACGACAGCTTAAAGTTTGAAGCCACTTTAGCTTTAGGATTCAACAACATGATTGTCGGCGAATACGGAAAATCAATTGATTATTATGAGGAGGTTCTAGAGCAAGATCCTACAAACTTTCCTGCCCTCAACAATATTGCCGTAATGTATGACAAACTTGGTAAGCTTGATAAAGCAATCAAGTACACAGAAGAACTTTATAAGAATTACAGCGATAATTCTCAAGTTGTCAGTGACCTGGTCAACCTTTACCTCAAAGACAATCACCCCGATTATGCCACGACAACTCTCGATCAATACCAACAAACCGACAAGGGGAAAGCAAACACAGACTTCGTCAATGCCCAAAGAGAACTGATTGAAAACCATAAACAAAACTAACATGAAAAAAATCACCTCATTCATTCTCTTTTGTCTTTTAACTCTTCTCTTTTCAGTTTCCGCCTTCGCACTTCCAACAATAACTGCAACTGAAGACCAAACCTTTGAAACTTACCAAAACCCTACTCAGCTTTTCGATCTCCTAATAACCGAAGACTCAACAACTAATTACATCAAAACCGGCGAGTTGAAACTCACCATTCCGGAAGGCTTACCAATGATCTTCGATGATGAACTCAGCAGAGAAAATCTTCGCTTTTTTGGTACTGCGGTTGATACTGATAAAGTGGGGACAGTTATAAATGCCAAATTTACCGATAAGGATAAATCATTAACCATTCCAATCACCGGAAACTTTGATCCAAACGAATCTTTCACAATTAGCGGACTCTATGTTGAAGGTTTTTACAGTTCGCCGCCAAATTCAATGTATCTCACTCTCACACTTCATGATGGTTCTAAAGTTTCTTCAACTCGATACCTTTATATTAATTCAACAAGCAATCCTCAAACGCAACCACCAGAATATCCATCAAGCATCACAGTTTCCGATGACGCAACCGGCGTCAAAATAACATGGGCCGACCCAACCGACCTCGATCTTCAATTAGTCCAAATCCTTCGTGGCAAAAACGGCGCCTCAATTAGTGGCACACCATACGCCGAAATCGCCGATGGAGTTCAGCAATACATCGATACCGATGTCAAAGCAGGTGATACTGTAAAATATATCCTTCGTGCTACTGATGGTAAAAATTTCAGCCCAAATACCGAAGAAATCACCTTCGTCGTTGGTTCAACAATCGTCGAAGAAGAACCAACGCCACCAATCGAAGAAGAACCCACTCCCGCTCCAATCCCCGACGGCCAAATGGTTTGCACCGAACTCTACGCCCCGATCTGCGGCATGGATAACAAAACTTATTCCAACGCTTGCAAAGCCGGCCTCGAAAATATCGAAGTCGCTTACCAAGGCGAATGCCAAGTGTCAAAACCAGTTCCTTCCGACATCGAAAACCATTGGAGCAAAGACTATGCCCTCGCTCTTTTCAATCGCGGCATTATCCAAGGCCACCCCGACGGTACCTTCAAACCTGACAGCAACCTCAATCGCGCAGAAGCCGCCGTTTTACTTTACCGCGCAATCTACAACTCCGATTCTGCGCCTCAAAAATCATCCACCAAACCTTTCTCTGATGTCTCAACCGATGCTTGGTACAGCGGTTACATCGGAGCACTTAAAGACATCGGAATCATCAAAGGCAACCTCGATGGAACCTACGAACCAAACGAAACAATCAACCGTGCTGAATTCCTCACACTTGCTCTAAACGCTTACTATCACTGGACAACAGACGAGCGAAAACAGCAAGTCGATAATTTCAAAGCCGCCGCAAAAACTAAAAAATATGCCGACCTAGAGAACGCTTGGTATACCGCAACAGTAACCGCTGCAACTGAGCTAGGCTTCGTTGAAGGCCAAGCCTGTGGCGACAAAACATGTTTCAATCCTTCATCAAGCATCACCAGAGCCGAATCCGCGAAGATTTTATTTGAAATGTTCTTCAAATAAGCCTAAAATCGCCTAGATAAGTTTTTTTAAAAGTTCTCCTAACCCCATTCCCATGAAGAACACTTTTCTCCGGGGCCTAACCGCGCGAATTTCCACGCTTCTGGTTGCGGCTCTCACCCTTACTCTTTTGCCTGCAACCACGGCATTTGCTGCTAGTATTTTCCAAGTTGATGATGCCGTCGGCACCGTCGGTACAGACTTAGCACCCCTCGAAATTGAATATACTGTCGACACCGCTCAACAAACTTGGGCTGATGGCGACATGCTTAGTATCGATATTACGAATGTTCTTACTAATTGGGATGATCTTACCTTCACTGTTGAGTATGACTCTGATGTCGATAATGAGGGCGATGTTAGTGAAACAGCCATCATCGCCGGTGTTGACGATGGTCAGTATGCTCTCCAAAATATGAACTCAAGATTGACTGTCAACTGGGATGTCTCTACTTGGGGTGCTGTCGTTAATGGTGCCAGTACAATCCGCGTTGTTGTTACTGCCGGAGCCATACCCCAATACGCTACTACAGCGACTATACAATTCTACTCTGATACTGATGCCGGAGGAGACACGGAGTTTTTTGGGTCGATAAGTGGTGCTTCTGATTCAATTGTAATCTCTGCTGCTGACGCTGCAGCTACAGTAACACTTGGTGGCAATTCTTTTGTCGGATCATCAGGAGACACGACATTAAATATTACCTTGCCAATAAATTTAGCTGCTACCGACACCATAGCATTCACCATGCCTGTTAATCTGAATGTAGCTAGTGCAGCCTTTTCTTCCGAAACATTTGCTGGTGCTGGCACTTTCACTTCTTGTACACCAGTTGGTCAAGTAATTACTTGCACCGCCGGAGGTGCAATCACTGCTGGGACAGGGACAATCGTCCTTTCCGGAATAACCAGTAAGTATGCTGCATCTTCACAAACAGTTACTTCAGTGGTAGTTAAAAATGTGGCCTCTTTTACTAACCTAAATATCGCTACTGACAGTTCAGGTGCTTTAACAGACACAACACTTGGTAATAGCACACGAAACGCTAATGTTGAAAACATGACTAATGTTACACTAGCAAATGGAGATACTGGAGTTGTCATTACTTGGACGCCACCTGTTGGTGATAATAGTACTCATGTTGATATCCTTCGTGCCAAAGGAGATGCAATTATTAGCGGCACACAATATGCTCGTGTTGATAAAGCATTAGGCAAATACATCGATACTGATGTCGAAGACGGTGAAAAAGTTCGCTACATTTTGCGTACAACTGATGGTAATGGTAACTACGGTGAGAACAGCACGGAAATTTCTTTAACAGTAGACCTTAGTAACTCAGTTGTTGCAGAAGAAGAAGCAGATGAAGAAGAAGTTGACGAAGAAGACCAAGTCGAAATTGTTGAAGATACACCAGCCGTAGAAGAAGAACCACTAATCGAACCTGCAACCCCAACCCTTCCAGACCTCGAAGGCCACTGGTCAAAAGATGTTGTCCTCAACATGGTTGAACGCGGAATCATCAAAGGTAACGATGACGGTACATTCAAACCAAACGGAGAATTAAACCGCGCTGAAGCGGCGGCTCTCCTCTATCGTGTTCTTTACGGCGACACAGCCCCAACAACTCCAGCAGAAGCACCATTCTCCGATGTTCCGGTTGACCAATGGTTCGCTGGCCATGTTGCGAAATTGAAATTAATCGCTGTTGTTGCTGGTAATCCAAACAACACTTACGAACCAAGCGAATCAATCAACCGCGCCGAATTTTTGAACCTTGCGATGAATGCTTACTACTACAACGCAAATGTTGAAGGAAAAGCAGAAGTTGATGAACTTCGTGCCGGTGCTCCAACAGAAAACTATATCGATGTTGCAGCCGGAATTTGGTACACGGCAAATGTCACAGCCGCAACTAAACTCGGCTTCGTCGAAGGCTCTGCTTGCGGTGAAAACACTTGCTTCAACCCAGGCTCACCAATCACAAGAGCAGAAGCAGCAGCAATCCTTGCTCGCATGTTCCCAGAATAGTTTTTCCATAAACTTTTAAAAGGCCTCCCTGAGCGGAGGCCTTTTTTTAAATTTGAAATCTCCCTCAAATACCCATACAATCCATAAGATAAATTAAAAAAGTTCTCCTAACCCCATTCCCATGAAGAACAATTTTCTTCAGGGCCTGACCGCGCGAATCTCCACGCTCTTGGTCGCGGCTCTGACACTTACTTTACTACCCGCCACCACGGCCTTTGCCGCCAGTGTTTACAACATTGTCCAATCAGACGCCCAAGTCGGCGTTCCCATCGACATTGAGATCGAATACACCGTCGACACAGCTCAGCAAACTTGGGCTGATGGCGATAGTTCTATTTATTCTTTGCCAGCACTTCTAGAGGATTGGGAAGACCTCACCTTCACTGTTGAATACGACGACGATGTTGACAATAACGGTGTTGGCGAAACCGATATTCTCGAAGGTGGTGACGATGGAGATTATTCTATTGCTGATGAAATTCTCACAGTCACATGGGACGAGACTGCTTGGGAGACAGACAACGGCAGTACCATCCGGATAATTATCGAAGACGCCGTTTTCCAATACTCAGGATTAGCGACAATTCTTTTTGCCGGAGTGACCGCCGCCGCCGACACAAACCCTTTTGGTGCAGATTCCGTCCTCGTCGCAGTCGGAGCCTTGTCAGCGACAAATATTGAATCGGAAAGCTTAGTTGTTGAAACAAGATCACCGCACACCATCAGTTTCACAACACATGTCCCAATTGCAAACCTCGGTAAAATCGTCGTTACTTATCCAGCCGGCTGGAGCTTGACAGAAGTCGCTGGAACCACAGCAACAAACCTTTCTGGCCTCAATGGTACATGGACTGCGACAGTTGTCGGTCAAGTTCTTACATTAACCCAAACCGGCGGTACGGCATCGGCAGCCGGTATAAAATCTTTAAAGATTAACGGCATTTACACACCATCCACAGCTGGCAGCGGCGGAGCATATGGCATCGCCACTTTCACAGGAGGAGATACAGCCCTAGAAAGAGACCTCGCCGTCACAGCGGACACACTTATTTCTGGTAGCTCACGAGTTGATATCACTCTCGGCTCCGTCACAGAAGTCCTACTTGCAAAAGACTCCTCAGGACATGTTGCAATCACTTGGAAAGACCCCTCAGACTCTTCCTCAGCCATCGCGATTTTGCGTGGCAAAAATGGCGCTCCCGTAAACGGCATTCCTTACGCTAGGGTCGACAAAGGAATTCAAAAATTCACCGACACCGATGTAAAAGAGGGAGATACAATCAAATATATCTTGAGAGCAGTTGATAACAACAGCAATGCAGGCCCACTCACAGAAACATTCACTTTTGCTCTCACCGCCGGTAGTGCCCAAGCCGTCGTTGAAGAAGAAGAAACCGAAGTTCCTGAAGAAACTGAAACTCCGGAAGAAGAAACAGCAGAACCAACAACAGAAACACCAAACTTCACGGACATCGCAGGCCACTGGGCTGAAGCTATAATCAGAGCAATGGCCGGCAGAGGAATCGTCCAAGGCAATTCAGACGGCACATTCAAACCAAACGACAACCTAAACCGCGCTGAAGCCGCCGCACTTCTATATCGCGTCCTTTACGGCGACACTGCGCCAACAGTTCCTGCCGTTGCTCCATTCAGCGATGTCGCTGTCGATCAATGGTATGCCGGTTTCGTCGCTAAATTGAAAGAACTTGAAATTGCTGACGGTAATCCTGATGGTACTTATCGTTCAAGCGCCTCAATCAACCGCGCCGAATTCACCAAGCTCGCTCTCGAAACTTACTACTACAACGGAACGGTTGAGCAAAAAGCTGCTGTTGATGCTCTCAAATCTGGCCCAGTAACTCAAAAATTCGCCGATGTTTCTGCTACTGCTTGGTATGCGCCAGTAGTTACCGCAGTTTATGGACTAGGTGTCATCGAAGGCATGGAATGTGAAGCTGGCACTTGCTTCAACCCAGGCTCACCAATCACAAGAGCAGAAGCAACAGCAATTCTTGCTCGCATGTTCCCAGAATAAACACTCTCAAAAGAGAACTGTCTTTAATTAAAAATATTTACTTTGCTAGTCGGGCTCACATGTGAGCCCGACTTTTTGCATTTCGTACATGTTAGAAATGCAAAATGGCAAAGTTGTTTTTAATTCAAGACAGTTCTCGAACTTTCTCCCAACTAAACTCCTCCCGCCCAAAATGCCCATAAGCCGCCGTCCGCGCAAAAATTGGCCGCCGCAAATCCAACTCCTTAATAATCCCCGCCGGCGAAAAATCAAAATTCTTCTCCACAACTCGTGAAAGTTCT
>JACCDN010524701.1_pt1 | contig 22432 bp, 23 predicted proteins | sample 7441691 | NCBI WGS metagenome assembly JACCDN01 (sample SAMN15323439, study PRJNA562643) | freshwater metagenome | isolation source: river surface water | place: USA:Blue River Watershed | collected 2017-08-16 | reverse complement strand
GCTTCAACGCGTTTGACCGCGTCCAAGATCTGGCTGTCACTGAATTTCGATCTCTTCATATAGAACCTCTTCCATTGGAAAAAATTCTACTTCTCACACCTCTGGTTCTAGGGGACGATTACCATAGGAAGGTTCCTGCTCGGGTTGATTCAAGATAGAGAACGATTACTGGGTCAGTATCGCGTCGAAACCTGAGTTGGGTGCTTCATGGACGCCGGTGCCATCTTGTCGGACGTGGTCTCGACTGCGGCCCGGGTTGAACTTCGTCACGGCATGCTGCTTTCGTGGAAAAGGAATAGAAACCATTCAGCTCGAAGTCATTTGCGAGGCCACGGAACGCGGTCTGCCGTAACGGGGCTGAACAATCTTGGTTGAAATGCGCCTAAGCACCTAAGCCCCAACAATTGGTGCCTTTTATTTAGAAAGAGCGCCCTCGACAATTCCTCCCGCAGCAACACCAGGCAACAGTAAATACGCTCACCCTGGGGCGCACACATCAGTTACAAGTCATTTTTCACTTTCAGCATTTCGGTGACCCCCTTTATGATCAATCACCTTGACGGAGGTGAAAATATCAATTTTGCGAATCAACTCCCACACTGGCTCGGAGCCAGTCTGGGTAGCAAAGACGCACTGAGGATCGCATAACTTGGGCTGCGCAATATGCACAAAACTGTAAGTTTGCCTGCCGCGCGGCTAGCGCGCGGGCCAAGTAGTCAGGCCATATGAAGGCAAACAAGTCCACCGTTGCGATGCCTGTTTCATCGTAAGCGCGGGACGTCGACACCATCAGACTGTATCTCCAGTGGAAATTGCTTTGGCGGCGACCTCAGACTGGCAGGGGTGCAGGGCCAGAATCTCGTCCGCTAACTCGGCGATCGTCTCATCGTGTGTGATGAAGACGATGGCGCCTTTTGGCAAAAATTCTCGGACGCGGGCAACGACTCGGTCACGTGTACTCGGATCCAACGCACTGGTAGCCTCGTCCAGGATCAGCACCTCGGGTCGACGCAACAGGGCGCGGGCAATCGACAGGCGCTGACGCTGACCTCCGGAAAGGTTAGAGCCCTGGTAGTCCATAAGCGTGTGGATGCCCGAGGGAAGTGCATGGATAACTTCAACCAGATCTACCGCCGCGAGCACTGCCTCGATGTCGACATCATTAACCACCATCCCTAGGCTCAGGTTGTCCCTTACCGATACTGAAAGAATTCGGGGCTGCTGCTCGACAAGAATTACGCGCTGGCGCAAGGCCTCAGGCGGCATCGGGGAACCATCTGCCAATATCTGGCCGACATCCGGCGGGAACATGCCTAACAGCAGGTCAGCCAAGGTAGATTTGCCAGAGCCTGACGGCCCAATAATAGCGTGTACGCGGCCTGCGTGGAAAGTAAAGTTAAGTCCTTGCAACACTGGTTGACCTGGCATGTAAGCGTAGCCCACGCCACGCAGCTCTAGTTCCTGGAAGCCCGCTGCAGACCGGACTAATGGTCCCGTAGAGGTCGCAGGCGTCGCATCGGCCCGGCTAGTCGCAGCGTCTGCTTGAATGAGCTCACCTAGATCTTTGGCAGCACGCGCATCGATCAGGAACGCCCCAGCAGAGGTTATCAGAGTGCCGAGTGAAACGAAAATGCGGATGATTATGGTGGTGCCAGCAAATACTGTCTCCGGGTCCAAAGGGATAGAACTACTAAACCATGGACCCAGTATCACTACGCCGGTCAGCAACGCAACTAGGCCGGGCACAACTTTGATGCCAGCCTTCAACCCGTCGACCTCGAACAGCAGGCGGGTGTAGCGCTGCATCTGACCTCGATATGTCTCACGGACAAATAGCTCACAGCCCATCGAACGGATCGAACGAAGGCTGTTAAGAGCCTCAAGGAAGCCCGTACCGGACTCGCGCGACAAAGCCACGGACAGACCATTACGGCGAAGCATCTGGCGGGCGCACAGTAGAACTAGCAGGGCCGACAAGACCAGGAAGCCCAATGTTGCAGCGAACACCAAAGGCGAGAACAGATAAAGCAGCATTAGGCCCGCCCCAGCAGACAGCAATCCAGCAAGCATCTGCAGGCCCGTGTTAACCAAGGAACCAGCACGGAAAGTATCGTCACCAGCCAGGGAGGCATAGTAGCCAATTGAACGCTTGTAGACCTGTGTCATTGGCTCATCGACCAGTACGCGACGAAATACATCATCGCTTAGGCGGCGATGGACCTGTTTTGACAAGTAGGTGGTGACCAACACATGGGCATACCCGGCCGCGCTGCGCAAGGCCAGCAACACAAGGAATAGCCACACCCAGGTCATCAATGTGGGCGGAAGGCCCAGCATGGTCACTGTCTGTCCCCAGAGACGGATGACGTTGGCTGAGGCACCGCTGCCACTACCACCACCACTGCTAGCAGCCAAAGGGATCATCACGCTGATTCCGACATACTCTAGCAGCAGCAGAAGTAATGTGAGCATCAGTGCCCAACGAGCCAGCGGGAAATGGCGTATGACATGTGCTAGAAAGGCCAGCACGGTCGGGAAGCCACGTCGGTTCTCAATACTCATTGTTGTCCCTTCCTGTCCCTAGGCTTTGAGCGTTCAGCACACTAAGTTCGTGATTGAGTTCTCGTACTAGCGACAACCCCCCACCTAACGGGGGGAGCAATGTCGATCTGAGCGGACGGCAATAATTATTATTTTTAGCGTCTGTGCACCGACGGCCAGCGTTTGCGAGAGGCAGCCATGACTTAGTAGCAGCGGATTTTCGGCTACCACATGTGCCGAATGGCCAGATTAAGTCTAGAAGATTTGACTCAGGCGTGCGACCATTGACGCGGAAGCACTCCGGCCCCCAGAGCATAGTAATGGCATTGACCGCTTGAAATAATGGTCGATAGAGATGCTTAGTTGCAAGAACTCGCAGGGCAAATAGTAAAAGTCTTGAGTGATGGAACATATTGAGGCTTTCTAATTCGTTAGACTTTATTGATTAGTCAAAATCAGACGAGACCCCCATGTCCTGGATCAATTCTTGAACAAAAAGCGACCAGGCCGGCAAGTTGCGCATCGCCTCGAGGCTACGAGCGAGCGCATCCGATGCAGCTGTAGGGTCATTACCGACCTTGAAGAGTGCACCAAAACTGGCGCGTAATGCATGTGCCTCGGCGCTGCCATGTAGGTTATGAGCATAGTAAAACTGCAGAGCCTGTTTGCTCATCTCCTCACGGCTCAATGGCAGTTCAAATGGCTGATGCAACATGGCCTTGTACTCGGTCACGTTACGCGCCGTACGGCAAAAATCAAAAGAATGGTGCGGATGACGTGCGCAGCAAATAACCGGCACCCCCAGGTAGGCCAATTCGTGACCTACGGTGCCGTAGACGGTTACTCCAGCCTTCATGCCCGCATCCACAAGCTGTCGGTTGGTAATACGAGTTGAGAGCATGCGTAACATGGGAAATTGTGCATGTAACAGTTTCAGCACCTCGACGCTAGCAGGAATCTGGTTGGGATGCGGTTTTAGGAAAAACGGAATGCCTGCCTCGGACAGAGTTTGAATCGTGCAAGTGATCCACTGCCAGAAGTCGTCGAACACTAGATCAGCGTAGATATGCGGACTGTCGAAAAAGTCATGAAGAAACACGACCACTGCTCCTCGCAGCTCGGCCGGAACAGGTTCGCCGCTGTAGACGTAGGCTGACTGGCGCATGTAGCTGGTGGCATGGTCGATCTTGCCGTCCAAACGGCTCTCAAGAAGCGCTCTGGCCTGCGCCAGAGCCGATTCAGGATCTGCCAATGATTCGGCAATCTCGCGATAATTACACCCATTGGGCGCATGGAATGGATCGTTGACATTGAGGCGCTTGCCAAAAGTGACAAAGTTCCCGAACACTCGCACAGGTATTCCGCGGGCCAAGGCCACGCGCACCGCCACGCCATGCTCGATGTAGGTCGAGTAGCTGCTGAGGTAAAGCACTGGCCGTGCGCGTTCAAACCAGGCTTGTGCGAGAGCAACATCGCGTAGCATCTGAGTCAGAAGTCTGGCCAAGAACGGATCAGCCATGTCCACCGTGGCAGCCGGTCTAAAGCGAAGGTAGGAGTCAATGACCAGATCACCGACCAAAATGCCGTCGATGCGCAAGTCAGCTAAACCGCCCTGTTGATGGAGGCGATGCTGTAGCGCCCGGCCCGCGCGCTTTCCACGCCATTGGGACAGCGGTGACTGCCAACCGCTGCTGCGGTAAGCAATGCCCGTCATGACATCCGCGCTCGCCCGACGCCACTGCGCGTTGTACAGGGCTGAAACAGGCCATGACCGAGCCAACTTAGACAAAGCGCCAGCTCCAATTGCGCCGTTGATCGATCGAACCTGCAACAGCCAAGGCTGTACATCGATTGCCGCCCGCAAGTCAGCCGCAAGTGTGACGAGTAACCCGTAGAAGATCGGGTCCTCGATTCCTTGCACCGCCAGAACCCGCCCGGCCAGCGGGCTAGGCCGCACATCTACCTTGGTCAGGGGAAACCAAGTACGACGCAGCTCCATCAGTGGGACAACACTAGGATTGGCAGGCAGTCGGCTTGATAGGCGCCGAAGTAGGCGAATCAGCTTCTTGGTCAAACTCATATATCCACTAGCTCAGAGCAGAATCTGTCAGCCGAGCTACTACCACTTCGCAGCAATATGAAAAGCTTTTCGATAGAGGTAGCGTCCAGCATCACTCTGGTAATGGTTGTTGAAATAATTATTGGTTTATTTAGATAAAGAATCTCATTCTTCCTTAAACAACAACTCTTATTAACATAAATGCCTCGGCTGCTGTAACACCCACGCTTTGCCCTCTGTGGTTAGCCAAAGTTGTAAGGTGTTCTGCACTCCTTGAATGTGGCACCCTACGCATTTCCAAATGGTATGCATTAAGTACATCATTCTTTTTTTGCAGATAGTTAGAGATATCCACAAAATAATTTGGCAAGAACGGTTCTGCCGTGGGTGCAGCCCACTCGGTACTCGACATTACCTCAAACGCATATACAGCTCGCACGCTGCTTCCCGGCTGAGGTCTGCATGTGGTCATCACCACCTGATGCGTTATTCGATGGTCAACATTTAAGTCGCCGTGGTGGTGCGTGTACACAATATTGGGTTGCAACCTGTCGATAATTGGTTCCAGCTTTTGGACAACATCAAGCAACGGAATGCTGTCCATCCGGTTGTCAGGCAGGCCTAGGTAAATATTTTCTTTGATACCGAGAATTGTTCTGGCGTTTTCTGCGGCCGCAATGCGGTCCATCGCGTTTTCTTGAACAGCCCCCTCGCGTGAAGTCACGCCATCGGCCATGAAAACCGCATAAACGGTATCACCCTCGGCAACGTGTCTAGCAATTGTTCCGCCACATCCAAGGGCCTCGTCGTCGGTGTGCGCAGCCACAACCAGTACACAGTTAGTCATTCAAATGACTCCACTGTATAGCAGTGCCACGCTGTATATCTGCTTTGACTGCTCGGCCAATCACCTCGTCAAAATACTTGGGGGCAAGTCCAAACCCTGGTCGAATCCTTCGGATATCCGACGCACATATAACTTGGCCAGCCTTCAAGTCTTTCACAAAATAGAGTGAGCGTCGGTACCGTTTGCTGGACTCTTCTGCTCTTTGGCGCTCAAATCCAGAACTACCTAGGGCTGCCCAAGCATCGTGCGTATCTTGGCAAAGACGCTTCAGTTCAGCTGGCTCAATAGAAAAATCGCTGTCTGGCCCCTTATCCTGGCGACTCAGTGTGAAGTGCTTTTCAATCAGACAAGCTCCAAGTGCCACTGCCGCTACTGATACCGTTGTTCCAAGGGTATGGTCTGACAAGCCCGGCATGCTATTGAAACGTTCAGACAAATTGGACATTTGCTTCAAATTCGCCTGATCAATGGGCGCAGGGTAACTGCTGATACAGTGCAATAGAACAAGCTCTTTGCAGCCTTCTTCTCGAGCGGCTGCAACCGCCTCTTCAATTTCTATTTCCGAGCACATGCCGGTTGAAATGATCATAGGCTTACCTTTGCTGGCCACATATCGGATCAATGGCAAGTCCATCGCTTCAAAAGATGCAATTTTGTATGCGGGCGTACCTAGGGACTCAAGCAAATCTACCGCAGACTCATCGAAAGGTGTCGAGAACAGGGTGATACCGATTCTCGCGGCGTAGTCAAAAATTGCCTTATGCCATTCAAAGGGGGTTTCCGCCCATTTGTACAAATCATAGAGTTTATAACCATCCCACAACCCGCCACGAATCATGAATTCTTCCGCGTCGCAGTCAATCGTCATTGTGTCTGCAGTATAGGTCTGTATTTTGATTGCGTCTGCACCACAATCACGCGCAGCCTTGATGGTTTCAAAAGCGCGCTCAATATTACCGTTATGGTTGGCAGATAACTCCGCAATAATATATGGAGGATGGTCTGCGCCAATTTTTCGACCATTAATGGAAATATTCATCTTTGAACTCACTTACATCTGCTTTTTGGTTTTGATTTCCGTCTCAGCGACGAGGCATCCATTTTCGAGCCTCGCGTTACGGAAGCTAATTATGTAGTTACCATGCTCTATGAATGCATGCGGGTATCCATCTGCATCCAGCATACGAATGAAGTCATGCGCACTTAATAATGTCCCAGATTCAGGCAATACACTTTGCTCAGGTTTCCTACGTTTGAACAAGACCACTTCACCCACTTGCTCAACAGGAACTGGCTCGTGTTCAATCATCCATTTGATGATCTCAGCACTCAAAGTCCCTGCCTTGAAGTAAATTTCTTGGGCAGCACCTTCAAGACGCAGGGGTATTTTTGTGTAAACTGGGCCAGCGTCCAACTCGCTTATCATCCTTAATGCGGTCAACTTGGTTTCCACATGACCAGCCAGAATCAGGTTCTGCAATGGACTACCTCCACGCCCATAAGGCACATCAGTCATATGAAAGCAAACACATTCATGTTTTTGCCAGATGCTTTCTGGTACCAATGAATTCCAATGCAGAAAGAATATATAGCGGGGATTACACTTCTGTAGCGCGCACGTAAGCTCATTCGAATTGGAGACATATATCCAATCTCCACGAGTTGCTTTAGCCAGCACGTCAAAATTTTTTTTATTCCAACTTCTAGTTGACGCTACAATATATGTATTCATCCGGTTTTTGGTTATTTCGTGAAGTTTAATTATCAATCATGCTGACCACATAGGGTCATATTATTTTGGAGAGGTGCTGATGTAATCCACTTGGACCAAATATATATTCTTTTGCGCCAAGAAAAAATAAGGTTCCAGGAGAAACCGGGTGATATTCAGGCAATTCAGGAACCCTATTTTTCCCGAAATGATCTTGAATCCACCACCGCAAATCTGAGAAGCCCATCTTATCACGAAAAACCAATGTACTTGATAGTCTTGGATTAATCTCAAAAAGACATGGCCCATTCTTCGTTAAACGAAGTTGAATATTGATTGAACCACTGACTTCGAGTAGGCGGGCAATTTCAGAAACATAATTCTCAATGATCGGATTAGAAACAACTTCACCGCGCCCAGTTACACCACTCGAAGTTAATGTACGACGGATAACGAGAACTTTCATTCCTTTGTCTGAAGAGTTATAAATTGGACAGGTATATTCCTGATCCTCCGGAGAAAGATATTCCTGCCATACTTGGCCAGGTAAAGCATGCCCAGAGAAATTTTTCGCATCATTAATAAACTGTATTTGTTTACTGCCTTGCCCAGCACGTGGTTTAACAATTACCGGATAGGTGGTTGGCTCAGTGACGCCGACGATTCCATTATCTGGAACTCTGACGCCTCTTTCAGCGAGAAAGGACATACATTTATATTTATCCAGCGAGTTGACGACTGTTATGTGGTTAGAAATAAGAATACGAGCACTTCCGATTGCACTTAAACCATGTTCACTGAGTACGGAAATTTCTGCCTCACTAGTAGGGATAAATAGTTCGATGTTGTTGCGTTCAATGTGTAGCGCGAGCCATTTCAAGTAGTTACTGTCGGTTGCATAAGGTGCCACGACGTGATCATCAAATACAATCGATCCTGGGTGTTCGGGTTGGACGTCAATGCCGTATAAGCGCCCAGCCCATCCCCAATCGCGCAAGATACGACCGGCACCAAAACCAATATCCCCAGCAATACCGCTGATAAGAACATTCACTACATTTTCCTTGTCATAATTTTTTGCAGGTAACTTAGCTCTGGATCTCTTGCCTTTGCAGCGTTTACAACATGGCTGACATCGTACGCTATGCGTTTAAAATATAATGCGCAATTATTCAGGTTGATCAGCGCATAACTTGCCTGCCCACCGTAATCACGTGGCTGCCCTACGGACCCAGGATTTAAGAGGATGCTTCCGTCGAGATGGTGTACAAACGGATAATGCGTATGTCCTAGAACAGTGAAGCCGCGACTTGCATGACAGCGGGCAAGAACCTCAGGGGTTGCGTCTGGATAAATGTACTCGTCGGTTGCTGAAGGACTGCCATGGTACACGGAGAAACGAACGCCATCCAATATAAGTTCAGCTTTTGCGGGCAAATCCATTAGCCATCGAATCTCGTTGGCGCATAAAGTTTCCCTGCAAACATCATAGCCCGAACCATACTTCAGTCTGTAATATTCCGCCGCGTCGGGATTATCAAGTGTTTCTGCCAGAATATCCTCGTGATTGCCGCGGATGCAAGTGAAGCGGTTGTCGTTCATTAGCCGATGAACAATAGATTTGGGCCAGTAATAATAACCAACCAAATCACCAGCAATAATGTAGTGCGCTACATCTTCCTCTTTGCAGTCAGCGAGAACAGCTTCTAGAGCGTACATGTTAGCGTGAATGTCTGCAAGGACAGCTACTTTCATTGCAGATGGCTCTTCATCAAAAAAATCAGATCAGCGGCAACAGTTAGTGGCGTTTTCAGCACACCATCCTCATTGTAAGCGCGAAAGGTTTTGACATCTGGCATGTTACCCTCATCCTGTTCACGGATTACCTTCTGCATGGATGTATCTATTAATCCAGGATCAAAATGTTCAACCTGGATATGCAAATTTTCTGCACTCAGTACATCAAGTCCCATTTTGAATGCGGCTTTACTTATGCAGTAGGCCTGCCAACCACGAATTGCCCGGCTGGAGGCTCCGCTACTCACGTTGAGAATAAGCAGTAATCGACCTTGCCTTCTCGAGATCTCTGTTAGGACATTTGAAATTACCAGGGGGGCTAGGCAATTGACCTGCATAGTGCGTTCTAGACAGGACAATGAGAGACCTGTAGCTAGGCTGATAGGTTCAATAATCGATGCGTTGCTGATAAAGACAATAGGGCCCGTCGAGCGCGAAGATACGATTTGACACAATGTATCTAAGGCATTCGAAATAGCTTCAGAATCCCCCCCAAGATCTGCCTCGATAAGATCCACCGAGCCCGTTGTGCTTTTCGCTAAAGCGGCGATTCGCCCAAGATCACGACCGAGACCGATGATGGAATAAGTGTTTAATAGGAGTAGCTCAAAAAGGGCTCGGCCAAGCCCGCGAGTGGGGCCTGAAAGGATAACAGTTGGAAATGAGGTCTTACCTTGAGCTTTCATAGAGCTTAAACCAAGCAAGCTGACACACTTAATGTTCCGAGGCCATCGGTCACACTTGCGGCGACTTGCGAATACATATCAAGTTTGTTAGTTAGAGCTTCAAAGTGTGCACGAAAGAGGGCTCCGTCTGGCTGAATCAAATCCGCCCGATCAAGTTTGACAGTCGCATTAACTGAAGAAAGCTCAGCAATTACTGTCCTCTGATTCGCTGCTGTACAAATAAGAAGATTTGGAATACCGAGGCAACAAATCTCCCAAGAGGTGCTTCCCGCTGCGCCGATGGCCACATCGCTATCCGCCATCAATTTAGCCATATTACTAACGCCAACCATAACCCTAGTCGGCCAAGGCATTTTCTGTGCTTGTCTTCGGACCTCATTTATCCACGGTGCAGTTGTACCCAAGACAACTGTTATTTGGCTATGCGAAGGTAACTTACACATGCACAGCGCTCGTAGCACTTCCTCGGTCACATTGTCCTTGTCTACCCCGCCCATGGTGATGAGCAACTCTTTTAAAGCAGGTTGAGCTCGCCGTTTAAGACTGTATTCGCGCAAAGCAGCAAACTCAGGACGTAATAGAGCGTGTTGCGATCCGCACAGCAACTTACAGTCCGTTGGCACCAGAGGTATATAGTCAATCGCCTTTCGTCCAAAAGTTTGGTCCAGCAACAAATCACAGGCATGGGACCTATCGGCTAGGTCGTCTATGACCATGATGCGCTTAACTTGCGGGCGCAGGGCCTTTTCCCAGAGTGAATCCAGTGCGTAGTGGTCCACCACTAGCCAGTCGAGGGGCGCTCCGCCAGTGTGGGCGCTAAGTGCTTGTTGGGTGTCTTCCGCGTCGGTGAAGCAATCTGTGCCAAGCCAGTGGGCATGCGCTGTGCCGTTGCAGTTAGGCTCGATGCCCTCTTGCAGTTCCTGCATTGCCAAGGCATGGTGGCCTCGCTGTTCAATCAGGGCGAGCAGATTGCCGTGGTGCGGACGGCATACAAAACTACAGCTTGCCCCGCGCTTGCGCAGTGCGTCGGCTAGCGTCAGGCAGCGCATCACGTGACCTGTGCCAATTTGCATCGATGCGTCGACACGAAAGGCAATGTGCATCAGCCTTGGCCCTGCTCGTGTTGCATGGCTTTGAACATCCATTCGGCGCGGCGCCAGTCTTCTGGCGTGTCAATGTCTTGCACGCGGTGGCGAGGTAGCGGAACGGGTGCGGCATCTTGACTAAATAGGAGCTTGCCCCCAAGCCAAGCGCTGGCCTCGCCCCAATAAAACTGGCCAGCGTCGTGCCAAGCCTCTACAAGGTCTTGAGAGCGGGTGCCAAAGTGTTCGGGCTGGAACATAGATACGCGCTGCTCAGGCGTGATGCGAATGGCCCGCTGTATGGGAAAGGCGTAACTCGTCACGCTAAAGGCGTAGTCAGCCCCACTGTTTTGCAGCGTTTGCAGGCCGCGCTGCAAGTCGGCCGACTGCACAAAGGGGGCGGTGGCATAGATGCAGCAAGCTTGGCTAACGGCTTTGCCATTGTTGTTTTGCCACGCAATCGCGTGAGCAATTACAGAAATGGTACCAGTATGGTCGTCCGACAGTTCATGCGGTCGCACAAAAGGAACCTCGGCACCGTGGGCTTTTGCCACTTGGGCAATTTCGGCATCGTCGGTGCTGACAATGATACGGTCAAAACAACCGCTTTGTTGCGCAGCCGCAATGGACCAAGATATCATTGGCTTGCCACAAAATGTCTTGATATTTTTTCGTGGTATCCGCTTGCTGCCGCCTCGGGCGGGGATGATTGCTAACTTCATGTGACCAGCACCTTTTGCAGCGCGCCGACCACTTGATCTTGCTGGCTGTCGCTCAAGTTATGGAACATGGGCAGGCTGATGGCCTCTGCATAATACTGCTCGGCCTGCGGGTAGTTGCCCACCTTAAAACCCATACGCTGGTAGTACGGGTGGATGTGTATCGGGATGTAGTGCAGGTTGACGCCAATACCCTGCTCACGCAGCGCCTCAAACACTTTGAGGTGAGTTTGGGTAATCTTGCCCAGTTGAAGGCGGACGACATAAAGGTGAAAGCCCGAATAGCTGTCCTGGTGCTGCCAAGGTGTAGTCACCGGCAGAGCCGCTAAAAGCTGGTCGTAGCGCTGGGCTAGCTGGTGGCGGCGGACCACAAAGGCATCCAGCCGCTTCATTTGGGTAACGCCTAAGGCAGCTTGCAGCTCGGTCATGCGGTAGTTGTAACCTAGACCAATTTGCTGGTAATACCAGGGACCGTCCGGTGCGTGGGACATTTGCGATGTGTCGCGGGTAATTCCATGGCTGCGCAGCAGAGCCATTTCCGCAGCCAAGTAATCGCTGTTGGTCAAGGCCATGCCGCCTTCGGCGGTGGTAATTATCTTGACTGGGTGAAAGCTGAACACCGTAATGTCGCTGTAGCGGCAGTTGCCAATAAACTCACCTTTATATTTGCCACCAATAGCGTGTGAGGCATCTTCAATGATTTTGAAGCCATACTTTTGCCCCAGCGCGTGGATGGCCGCCATGTCGCAAGGCTGTCCACACAGATGGACGGCCACCAATACTTTGGGCAGCTTGCCGGCACTTTCTGCCGCAAGCAGTTTCACCTCTAGAGCTTGTGGACACAAGTTGTAGGTGCGGGGGTCTATGTCTACAAAATCCACCTGCGCTCCACAATACAAGCCACAGTTGGACGATGCTACAAACGTTACAGGGGTGGTCCAAAGCCAGTCGCCAGGGCCAAGTCCCAACGCCAGGCAGGCGATGTGCAAGGCCGATGTTGCACTGTTGACAGCTAGCGCGTGCTTGGCACCTACGTGTCCGGCCACCGTTTGTTCAAACAAGGGTACCTGAGGGCCTTGCGTCAGAAAGTCTGACTTCAACACGGCAACGACCGCGTCAATGTCGGCTTGGCTGATATCTTGGCGACCGTAGGGAATCATCTTAAATGCTCCCTATTTTTTCTTGGTTGGCGTCAATCCATGCTTGCAACTCTGCGTCTGTCATCCACTCGGCGTTGTTGTCACTGGCGTAAACAAATCCTTCGGGCACTTTTTTGCCGTCTTTGATGCGCTCGGGGCTGCTCCCCCAGTCGTTGATGGTGGGCAAGATTTTGAAGTGCTCGGGGTACTCAAAGGTGTAGTAGGCATCTTCGGCGCCAATCATCTGTTCATGTAACTTTTCACCAGGACGAATGCCAACCACTTCTTGTTTGCAATCGGGGGCAACTACACGGGCCAAGTCGGTGACCTTCATGGACGGGATTTTTTTGACGTAAATCTCGCCGCCGACCATGTCTTCAAAGGCGTGCCAGACCAACTCGACGCCTTGCTCCAAGGAGATCATAAAGCGGGTCATGCGATCATCGGTAATAGGCAGCACGCCCTTGTCGCGAATGGACAGGAAAAAAGGAATGACCGAACCACGCGAGCCCATGACGTTGCCATAGCGCACAACCGAAAATTTGGTGCCGTGTTCGCCAGAATAAGCATTCCCGGCCACAAACAATTTGTCTGAAGTCAGCTTGGTGGCACCGTATAAGTTGATTGGGCTGCTGGCCTTGTCGGTGGACAGCGCCACCACACCTTTTACGCCTTTGTCAATACAGGCATCTATTAGGTTCATGGCGCCGTTGACGTTTGTTTTGATGCACTCAAAAGGGTTGTATTCTGCGGTGGGTACAATTTTGGTGGCGGCTGCGTGAACCACGTAGTCCACCCCATCCAAGGCTCGGTACAGTCGCTCTTTGTCACGCACATCGCCAATGAAGAAGCGGACGCGTTTGTCGCTCTGGAACTTTTTGGCCATGTCCCATTGCTTCATCTCGTCACGCGAGAAGATGATGATTTTTTTGGGATTGAATTTTGCAAGCGTCATGGGCACAAAGGTATTTCCAAAAGAGCCTGTGCCGCCGGTGATAAGGATGGTGGAGTTTTTAAGCATACTTTTATCTATTGCTGTACGGTTTCTTCAATCATTTCCAAAAATGTCCCGCGTGTAGACCTTGGTCTGCACATCAAGCAAAGCATCTGTTAGCCGATTGGCCACAATAACGTGTGACAGTTCTTTAAATCGCGTCAAATCATTTACAATGTGTGATCCGTTAAATTTTTCTTCATTGAGCGCAGGCTCATAAACAATAACGTCAATACCTTCTGCCTTGATGCGCTTAATTACCCCTTGAATACTGGAAGAACGGAAGTTATCCGAACCAGCTTTCATGATCAGACGATATATACCAACCACCCTTGGCTTGCAGCGGATGATTTCGTCAGCAATGAAGTCTTTTCGAGTGGCGTTGGCCTCAACGATGGCATGAATGAGGTTCTGCGGTACCGCGCTGTAATTCGCCAGCAATTGCTTTGTGTCTTTGGGTAAGCAGTATCCGCCGTAGCCAAAACTGGGGTTGTTGTAATGATTACCGATTCTAGGATCAAGGCAAACACCGTCGATGATCTGGCGCGTATCCAGACCATGTATTGCGGCATACGTATCTAGCTCGTTAAAGTAAGCCACGCGCATGGCCAAGTAGGTGTTAGCGAACAACTTGATGGCTTCTGCTTCAGTGCTGCCAGTGAGCAGCGTTGGAATGTCTTGCTTGATGGCGCCCTGTTGTAGGAGTTTGGCAAAGGTTTCAGCGTGAACCGACTTTTCACCAACTATGATACGACTGGGGTGCAAATTGTCGTAGAGGGCCTTGCCTTCGCGCAGGAACTCAGGGCTGAAGATGATATTTTGAGTACCAAAATATTTTCTGATCTTTTCAGTGTAGCCCACAGGCACCGTGGACTTGATGACCATCACCGCATTCGGATTAATGTCTGTAACGTCTTTGATAACCGCTTCGATGGACCCTGTATTGAAATAGTTGGTTTCTGGGTCGTAATCGGTTGGAGTGGCGATTATGACGAAGTCGGCACCGGTATACGCATCGACTTTATCTAGAGTGGCTCGAAAGTTGAGTGACTGGTTCGCCAGAAAGTCTTCGATCTCCTTATCTTCAATTGGAGATTTTTTTTGATTTAATAGCTTGATTTTCTCAGGGGCGATATCCAGTGCGATAACTTCATTGTGTCGTGCGAGAAGAATGGCATTAGAAAGACCTACGTAGCCTGTCCCTGCAATGGCAATTCTCATTCGACGCTCACGCTGACCTGATAGCCGTTGGCCTTAAGCAGAGCATGGCGTTGTGCTTCTTTAAGGTCACTCGCCACCATTTCATGGCACATCTGCTGCACGGAAATTTCGGGTGCCCACCCTAACTTTTGTTTAGCTTTGGACGGGTCGCCCAGCAAGGTTTCCACTTCGGTGGGACGGAAGTAGCGCGGGTCGATCTTGACTATAACGTCACCCACCTTGAGGCCCGGGGCTTTTTCGCCCTTGATAGCGGCAACGGTGGCTATCTCATCCACGCCGCTGCCTTCAAACTTCAATATCACACCCAACTCTTCGGCGCTCCATTGGATGAACTGCCGCACGCTGTATTGCACGCCTGTGGCGATGACGAAGTCGTCGGCTTGTGACTGCTGCAACATCATCCACTGCATGCGAACATAGTCTTTGGCATGGCCCCAGTCGCGCAGCGCGTCTAGGTTGCCCATGTAAAGGCATTGCTCCAAGCCTTGGGCAATGTTGGCCAAACCGCGTGTGATTTTGCGGGTGACGAAGGTTTCGCCACGGCGCGGGCTTTCGTGGTTAAACAAAATGCCATTACAGGCATACATGCCATAGGCTTCTCGGTAGTTAACCACGATCCAGTACGCGTACATCTTGGCAACTGCGTAGGGACTGCGTGGGTAAAAGGGGGTGGTTTCTTTTTGCGGAATTTCTTGTACCAAGCCATAAAGCTCAGATGTGCTGGCTTGGTAAAAGCGCGTCTTCTTCTCTAGGCCCAAAATGCGAATAGCCTCTAACAAACGCAAGGTACCAATTCCATCTACATCGGCCGTGTATTCAGGGCTCTCAAAACTCACCGCCACATGGCTTTGGGCGCCGAGGTTGTAAATTTCGTCAGGCTGCGTTTCTTGCACGATGCGAATGAGGTTGCTGGTGTCGCTCAAGTCACCATAGTGCAGCTTGAAGTTGGCGTGCTCGATGTGTGGGTCTTGGTAGATGTGGTCGATACGCTGGGTGTTGAAGAGTGATGCGCGGCGCTTGATGCCATGCACGATGTAACCCTTCTCTAACAAAAACTCAGCGAGGTAAGAGCCGTCTTGGCCGGTAATGCCCGTGATGAGGGCTACTTTTGGTTGTTTTTGTTGGGTCATAGTTTGCTCACAAAATCTTGATAAGCGGCAGCGAGGCCATGTTGTAAATCTACCTTGGCTTGCCAGCCTAAGGCATTGAGGCGTGAGCTGTCCATCCACTTGCGTGGGGCGCCATCGGGCTTAGAGATGTCGAACTCGATTTGACCTTGGAAGCCCACAGTGTGGGCGATGGTTAACGCAACTTCTGCAATGGTCACATCCGAGCCGCTTCCCACATTGATGTGATGTTGCATGGGGCTGGTGTGCTGGTCGTATGTGGATTTTGGCAACTGCATGACGTGTACGCTGGCGGCAGCCATGTCGTCGACATACAAAAACTCACGGCGAGGTGTCCCCGTGCCCCAAATGGCTACGCTTGGCGCTTTGGTCAGCTTGGCCTCGTGGAATCGGCGAATGAGCGCTGGAATCACGTGGCTATTCTCTGGGTGGTAATTGTCTCCAGGGCCATAGAGATTGGTGGGCATGACGCTACGGTAGTCCACGCCGTGGCTAACACCGTATTGACGGTTATAGCTCTCGCAGAGTTTAATGCCAGCAATTTTGGCAATCGCGTAGGGCTCATTGGTGGGTTCAAGCGGCCCTGTGAGTAAGGCGTCCTCGCGCATTGGCTGTTCAGCTAAGCGTGGATAGATGCAGCTGGAACCCAAAAACAAGAGCTTTTTCACGCCGTTTTGAAAGGCTGCCTCAATGACGTTGGCCTGCACCATCAAGTTTTCATAAATGAAATCTGCTGGATAAGTGTTGTTAGCATGAATACCTCCCACTTTGGCTGCAGCCAAATAAACCTTTGAAGGTTTTTCGTGCGCAAAAAACTGTTGGACAGCCAACTGGTTGGTAAGGTCTAGCTCGTCGTGGGTGCGGGTGACAATTTGATTTGGGGCCACACCCTGCGCCAGCAACTGACGCACGATGGCAGAGCCCACCATGCCGCGATGGCCTGCTATGTAAATTTTTTCAATGCTCATTACTTGCCCGTACGTCCGTACGTGTCTTCAAAGCGCACAATGTCGTCTTCGCCCAAATAGCCGCCCGATTGGACTTCGATGATTTCAAGCGGAATCGTGCCTGGGTTAGCCAAGCGGTGTACCTCACCTAAAGGAATATAGGTAGACTGGTTTTCCGTCAGCATCAACACTTTGTCGCCATTGGTGATTTCGGCCGTGCCTTTGACCACAATCCAATGCTCCGCACGATGGTGATGTTTTTGCAAGCTCAAGCTTGCGCCAGGTTTGACTTGAATGCGCTTAACTTTAAAGCGCTCGCCCTCGTCAATGCTGTCGTACCATCCCCAAGGGCGATGGACTTTGCGATGCAAACTAAGCTCTTCGCGTTTTTGGTTCTCGAGTTGTTGCACCAGTTTTTTGACGTTTTGGCTTTGACTGCGGTCGGCTACCAACACGGCGTCTGCGGTTTCCACAATGATGAGGTCACTTACCCCTACGGCGCCAACCAAGCGGCTAGATGCATGCACAAACATATTGTGCGTGTCAGCTAACAAAGTGTCGCCGACAGTCACGTTACCTTGCGCGTCCTGCCTGCCGTCCTGATTAACTTTCCACACGGCGTCCCATGCGCCAAGGTCGGACCAGCCGGCATCGAGCGGCACCATATGCAGGGGGATGTCGGAGCCTGGGCATTTCTCCATCACTGCATAGTCGATGGACTCTGAAGGCACTTGGGAAAAAGCTTCTTTGTCTGGACGAACAAACGATGCATCTTCGGATTTACCAGCCCATGCGCCTTGCGTTGCAGTCAAGATATCAGGTCGGAACTGCTTCAAAGCCTTCAGCCATGTACTGGCCTTGAGTACAAACATGCCGCTGTTCCAGGTGTGTTTGCCACCAGCCAAGTAGGTTTTGGCCACTTCAAGGCTTGGCTTTTCGGCAAACTGAGCCACCGCGTATTCACCATGTGCCCCAACACTGCCAGATTGTTGGATGTAGCCGTAGCCGGTTTCTGGCTTATCGGGGGTTATGCCCAAAATCACGATTCCACCTGTAGAGGCGGAACGAATACTTTGCTGCAAGGCGGCTGTAAAAGCCGCATCGTTTTGAACGGTTTGGTCGGCTGGCGTAACGACCAAGATAGGGTCTTGCCCGTTTTCGGAGGCTTGAAGCGCCGCCAGGGTAATGGCCGGAGCTGTGTTGCGCCCAACGGGCTCAAGCAACAACGTTGCCTTTACATTCTGAATTTCGCGCAATTGCTCCAAAGCTAAAAAACGGTGTTCTTCGTTGGTAACGACCAAGGTCTCTCCCACCGTAATATCTCCAGCCCCCAATTTATTCACACGTTCAACTGCCTGCTGGAACAAGCTCATTGTTCCAGATAAAACCAGAAATTGCTTGGGAAAACCAGCCCGCGACAAAGGCCATAGACGAGTACCTGAGCCGCCACAAAGAATTACAGGAACGACATGATGCATTGTTAATGGGACCTGTTGTTGGTTGGTTGGAGCTCTGTATGGAGGGACTCTATCTCTGCTTTCAGCGTTTCGTATTCGACGAGCTTACGCTTCAAGAAGTCACTAGTTAACGCAACTTTTTCAGCCACCCCCCTTGGAGTCAGGATGTAAACATATCCAAATTTATTTTTAGATTGACTGAAGTTCTGCATTTTGACCCAGCCTTTTTCAATTAAGGCTTTCAGGCAGTAGTTCAGACTTCCAACACTCACGCCCAGTTTTTGCGCCAGCTCCCTTTGCGTGAGATCTGGGTTTTCGTTTAAAGCACGAAGCACTCGAAAGTAAGTGTCTTCTTGCGTTTGCGTGTGTTTGGCTGGCATGTATTTATTGTGTCCTGCACGCTACCGCCGCCCAACGGCCTGTTAGCAACTGGAACAAATGGTGAGGATGCGATTAATAATGCGCCCATTTTAGACATTAATGTCTGATTTGTTCATTTTTGAACGAATTTTTTAGGGTTCCAATCCTTTGAACTGCACTGGTGTGGATTACTTTCCTGCGGATTTTTGTTTACTTAATCCCCCTTGACATGGTTGTTAGCAAAAATAGGACGATATCAATTGGTGCAGCGGGGATCGAGCAGGTTAAGCTTTCAGCGCTATTGCGTGAGATTTCACCCATATCCGCTTTTTGTGCTCGAATTCTGTCTGGGGCATATGCGCCTTCTATGAGAAGGCACAAACGCTCAAGATATTGTTAAGTTGTATAGTTTATTTACATTAACCTCTTAACTTGATCCAATATGGATCATAATAAGGATATTTTGGATTGATTACAAGTGATCAAATACGCGCAGCAAGGGCCTTACTTAGGTGGAGTTCTGCTGACTTGGCAGAACGCTCGGGTGTCGGCAGTGCGACCATCAAGAGAATGGAGTCCATGAGTGGCGTCCCTTCCGGGCATGTGAGGACTCTGTTGGCGCTTAAAAGCGCCTTAGAGGCGGCAGGTGTAGAGTTTTTAGGCACGCCAGACAATGCTCCGGGCGTTTGTTTGACGCGTACACAAAAATGGCAAGATCAAGGAAACAGTAAAGATGTCAGCTGACCCCAAAGAAACACTGCCACCCACTTCAAAGGTCAGCCAGGCTGCTGGCGGCACTTGGCCAATTCTTCCTGGCGAATCGAATGCGCTCTATAAGAAAGGCCTAGAAGCAACAGTTAAAGAGCTAAGCGCAACTACTGAGCTGCAGATCTTCATTGCTGAGAAGATATTTCAGTGCATCTGGTGGATGAGGCGCTGCGAAATACAAAAGCAATCGGTCATTTTGGAGGGCATGGTCGATCTGTTGACCAGCTACTCAACCTCTGCTGATAAGCGCTTGGCGATTAGGCAGTTAATTTACGGACAGATGTGGGACGAAGAAGTCACAAAAGAATTAATCAGCGAAAACGGTCACACTGCCTCCAGTTTGCTGCAAACTTCGATGAGCAAGGCCAAAGATGAACTTATCAAGCTGGACCAGCAAATTGCGTTGCGTATGAAAACTTTGATGCAGTTGCAGCAATCCTACGAAGCCCTGGTCAATCGCTCCATCATGCAAGAACGCCTCAAGTTGCAGAACGAATTGCTCAAGCGCGACCTTGAGGCAATTGATGTGCAAGAAGTCAAGCAAGTAGAGTCCAAGATTTCTAGCGATGACAAGCCCAAGGCAAAGAGCAGCAAATAAGGCCAACGCGCTGAAGTCAACTGGGCCAAGGTCCGATCAGGGCAAGGTTAGGTCTCGGGTCAACGCCACAAAGCACGCCCTGTCTTTGCCCGTTGATGAAACGGTTTTTTCTGACGAGATCAAGTCTGTCACGGCCCTTATTCGCGGTGACTGCCACTCAGATTTTCAGGCGCACGAAATGGCCAAGCGCATCATTGACTACGAACGCAATGAAGCCTTCTTGATTTCAGAAAGAGATGTTGACCCAAACGCTGAAGTCAAGGCTAGGTCGATGGATCCCCATCGATTTGCGCTCTAAGGTCTGGTGCAGCAACACGAGAAAAAAGAACGTGTGCCTGTGACCTTCACCACCCCAAACAAAAAGCCCAAAGGCAAAGAGCGAACCGATGAAAAGAAATTCATCGAAGATTTTTTGAAGTTGCAAGACAAGGTCTTACTGGGCAGAGCCAAAACCGAACAAGCCAAGTTAATCAACAGCCAGCGTTACCAAAAAAGAGCCATCAACCAGTTGGTCAAAGGGGTCAGGGCAATAGCGAACGGTCAAGACTTGTAATTTTTACAAAACGAACCCAATTCGCCAGACAAACCGAGACTGAAACCTGATAAATCTTCGTATCAGCTGGATTTCAAGCGCCAAACAGCCTTGAGTTTTGCTATCTGACCGCTTGTTTCTGGATTCTCAGACGCCTTGCGCATAGCGCGCCTGACAAATGCCACCAAGACACCCAAGAACAGTCCAGCAAAAGCAGATACCAACACAATGATGGCTCGCTTGGGCTTAGATTTGCGCTCAGGTGGCAGGGCCACATCGACCTGCTGGATCAGCGGCCCCTCTTTAGCCTCGTCCACCCGTGCAGACTCGTACTGAGCCACCAGCACACCCATCATGGCCTCGCGGGCTTTGATGTCGCGATAAGACTTCACAGCCAACTGCTGCAACGGAGAAGTTTTTTCGTCAGCGCCGCTGCCCATCTCGAGCTTCTTCAGCTGCGAGCGAAGCGCTGCCAACTCGCCACCCAATCGTTGAACATCGGGGTTCTGAGGGGTGGCAAAGCTGCCCATGGCGGAGAGCTGGACCTCTTTGGCGGCAATTTGGGCACGCATCTCGGCCCCCGCTCTGACAGAGGTTTCAGCAATGACAGCCGTGACCTGCATGCCAGACTTTTCCTTGGCAGCTCTGAAGTTTGCTTCAGCCTCTGCCAATTCATTTTGTGTCTTTGCAATCGCTTGCTCGTAAAACACCCGCCGCTGCTGGGCATCGGTCACAGCCAAACGGCCCATGAGGTTGCGCAATTCTTCGACATGGGTATTGGCGAGCTTTGCAGCAAACTCAGGGTCTTTGTCGTCAGCCTCGATGGTGATGAGGCCTGACTTTTTGTCTGAAATTATTTTGACTGTCTGCTTTAAATGCTCACGTGTTTCAAAAATCGTTTTTTTCTCGTAGCGCTCTTGTAGGTTGAGCTTCTCAATGACGACCTTTTGCAAGCTCTCGCCCTGCATAAAAGCGATGTACATTTCATCGGGGCTTTTGATGCCAGCAGCTCCGCCAGCTAGGCCAGCCAGTGCGCCCAAACTCGCCAGCGCAGAAGCGGCACCGCTTTGTTGCTGTTGAGGAGGCATCATGACGGTTTTGGCCGTGAAGATGGGCGTCATCAACAGACTCACCACAATCGCCAAGGTGGTGGTGATCGCAGGTATGGTGAAAAGTGTTTTCTTTTCTTCACCGAGGGCAATGGCCAAGTCGAGAAGACTGATTTCGTCCTCTTCAGCTTCAACCACGGGTAATGCGTTTTGTTCAGCCATGGTGCGCCCTTAATAGCCCAAAGCCTTGAGGCCTGCAGCGCCAAGCCCAAGTTGGTAGAAGATTTGCGTGATGTCTTTGGCATTGCGCACCACAGCGCTCCAAGCAGCTTCGCGGTCTAACTTGTCAGGCATGACGATTGAGTCGCCCGGCATGACCTTCATGCCATTGATAGAACCGAACCAACTACCGTTACTTGTAAGGGCTGAGCCATCTGCACGCACCAAAATGACCGAATCGCGGTCAGCCCCCGAGCCCACGCCTGCGAGCTTGAGATAGTCGTTGACCGTTTGGTCTTTTTTGTAGATCAAAGCGGACTCGGTATTGACTGCACCATACACATACACAAAGTCTGGCCGTGTTGGAATGATGAAGCGGTCGCCATTTTGCAAGCGCAAGTCTGGTATTTTGGTCAAGAAGTTGGCTGTGTCAGGCTCTAAGCCCAAGGCAATGCGGCCCTCAGGCTTCAGGGACCTGATGCGCTCTAAAGCCTGGCGCTGCGCCTGCTGAGCCGCCAAAATTCTGGCTTGCGAAATGGCCGCGTCTGAAGCTGCACCCAAGCTTTGGCTGGCTTGCGC
>JACCDN011015260.1_pt1 | contig 22434 bp, 18 predicted proteins | sample 7441691 | NCBI WGS metagenome assembly JACCDN01 (sample SAMN15323439, study PRJNA562643) | freshwater metagenome | isolation source: river surface water | place: USA:Blue River Watershed | collected 2017-08-16 | reverse complement strand
TAAGGTGCTGATGAAATAGCAGTGATCGCTTGATCTCCACCCACTTTAACAAATGGGTTGGAAGGTAAAAACGGAACCAATTTTTCGTTCACACAGATAGGCCCAACTCCAGGTCCGCCACCTCCATGAGGAATCGCGAATGTTTTGTGTAGGTTTAAGTGACAAACATCAGCACCGATTGTTGCAGGATTTGTTAATCCAACTTGGGCATTCATGTTCGCTCCGTCCATATAAACCAATCCTCCGTTTTCATGAATGATGTTGGTGATTTTGATGATTGAACTTTCAAAAACTCCGTGTGTTGAAGGATAAGTTACCATCAAGCAAGACAAACGATCTTTGAATTCAAGTGCTCTTGCGTGTAAATCTTCCACATCAATATTTCCTTCTGGGGTTGTTTTTGTAACAATAATTTCCATTCCGGCCATTGCAGCCGAAGCTGGGTTGGTTCCGTGTGCAGAAGAAGGAATCAAACACACATTTCTGTGATGATCTCCTCTTGATAAATGATAAGCACGGATTGTCATTAATCCTGCATATTCACCTTGAGCACCCGAATTTGGTTGTAAAGTTGTACCTGCAAAACCAGTAACCACATTTAATTGTTGTTCTAATTTTTTAAGCATGATTTGGTAGCCTTCCGCTTGGTCGATTGGAGCAAATGGATGAATACTGTTCCAATTTGCCATCGATAACGGTAACATTTCAGCTGCAGCGTTCAATTTCATTGTACATGATCCCAAGGAAATCATGGAGTGATTCAATGATAAATCTTTGCGCTCTAATTTTTTGATGTAACGCATCAACTGACTTTCAGAATGGTGGTTGTTGAATACATCATGTTGTAAGAAAGAGGTAGTACGGATCAATTTTTCTGCCATGACAGATCCCGTTGCTAATTCAGTTACAACAATCGCCGATTTACCTGCAACTTCTGCAAATAAAGCAATGATTTGGTTGATATCTGCAAGTGATGTGGTTTCATTTAATGAAATCGAAACGGTTTCTGCATCAATATAATTGAAGTTCACTTGATTTTTTTCGGCAACCGCTTTTACTTTTGAAGCGTCCGCTTTTATTTTTAGGGTATCAAAGAAAGCGGAATTGGTTTGTTGAAAACCTAATTTAGATAATGCTTCAGCGGTTGTGACTGCTGAGTGATGTATTTTATTTGCGATGTATTTCAACCCTTTTGGACCATGGTATACGGCGTACATTCCGGCCATAACAGCCAATAATACTTGAGCCGTACAAATGTTAGAAGTTGCTTTTTCGCGTTTGATGTGTTGTTCGCGTGTTCCCAATGCCATACGCAATGCACGGTTACCGTTCATATCGATAGAAACGCCAATGATTCTTCCTGGCATCGAACGTTTGTATTCGTCTTTGGTTGCAAAGAAAGCGGCGTGCGGACCACCATATCCCATCGGGATTCCAAATCTTTGTGAAGTTCCCACAACTACTGACGCGCCCATTTCTCCCGGAGGAGTTAATTTTGCTAATGACATGATATCTGCAGCTACCGCTACTTTGATTTCATGCTCGTTGGCTTTTGCTATAAAGCCTGAATAGTCGTTTACTTGTCCGTATTTTCCTGGATATTGTAGGATGGCTCCAAAGTAGTCCGATGAAAAATCAAATGTTTCGTGATTACCTACTACTAATTCGATTTTAAGTGGCGTAGAACGTGTTTGTAATACAGATAACGTTTGAGGTAAAATTTCTTCTGAAACAAAAAATTTACAAACGTTGTTTTTCTTTTGATCACGGGTACGTACATCAAACAACAAGGCCATCGCTTCTGCTGCTGCTGTTCCTTCATCAAGTAAAGACGCATTCGCAATTTCCATTCCGGTTAATTCGATGATGGTTGTTTGGTAATTCAAGATTGCTTCCAAACGCCCTTGCGCAATTTCTGCTTGATAAGGTGTATAGGCAGTATACCAACCTGGGTTTTCAAAAATATTTCTTTGAATTACTGCAGGAACTACTGCAGGATGATAGCCTAATCCAATATAAGATTTGTAAATTTTATTTTTGTTACCTAATTCTTGGATGTGATTTAGGTATTCGTATTCTGTTAAAGGAGCGTCTAAATTTAATTCGTTTTTTAAACGAATATCACTAGGAATGGTCTCGTTGATTAATTGGTCCAATGAATCGATTCCGATTGTTTTGAACATGTGTGAAAAGTCCTTTTCTCCTGTGCCTATGTGGCGTAATGCAAATGCGTCTGTTTTCATTTGTGTAAGTATGAAATAGTAGGTTGTGGTATTGTTTCTTGAAAGCAAAAGTAATTATTAAACTTCTATTTTTTGGATAAACAAAGGCTAATGTTTTGAGAATTTTTCAACCGAAAACACGTCTTATTAACATATTCTGTATTTTTGCTTTATGTCCAATCTAAAAAATGCTTTTCACTTTTATCTTTCCTCTTCTATCCATGTTGGAATAGCAGTTGCATGTTTGGTGAAAATTGCAGATCCAACTTCTTCTAATTACGCCTGGATGGTTTTTTTTGGCACAATACTGAGTTATAATTTTTTAAAATACAAACATTTATTTTTTAAGAATGCCTTTGAAATCATTCGTTTGAATAAAATTATCGCTAGTACATTGGTAGCTTTTATTGGTTTTTTATTCTTGTTTTTGCAACAAAAAAGCAACATTCAATTGCAAATAGGATTCGCTGGATTCTTGGTTCTTTTGTATCCCGTGGTAAGGAAAATGGGTTGGTTCAAAATTTTTTATGTGAGTTTTGTGGTTAGTTGCGTCACTTTATGGATTCCTGTTGCAACCAATGATGCTATTGAAATATTGTTTTTGCATCGGTTTCTTGTTTTAACGATATTACTACTTCCTTTTGAAATTGTAGATGTAAATAAAGACCCCTTGCATTTAAAAACCATCCCGCAATTGGTGGGCATTGAAAACACAAAACGTGGAGGCTATTTGTTTCTAATGGCCTCCTGTTTCGTCGTGTTTATTTATCTTCCTGAAATGAATAACCTCGTTTACAAACTGGTTACAATATTGATGTTAGGTGCTATTTATTTTGCTACCGAAAATAGGTCCAAATATTACACTCTTTTTTGGATAGAGAGCATTCCAATTGTTTGGTGGCTATTGATCTATTTTTATGAGGTAGATTACTTATTTTAACGATATATATCGTTTCAAATAATAAATCAAAAGTAAAAAAATAGTTTACAACAACCCAGCTCGTTTCAACAAAGCTTCAGGTTTTGGTTCTTGTCCTCTAAAACGTTTGTACAATGTCATTGGATGTTCGGTTCCGCCTTTTGAAAGAATGTGCTCTTTGAATTTGGTTGCAACTTCTTGATTGAAAATGCCTTTTTCTTGAAAATAAGCAAACGCATCTGCATCCAAGACTTCTGCCCATTTATAACTATAATACCCTGATGAATAACCGCCTTGAAAAATGTGTGAGAAGGAAACACTCATGCAATTTTCCGCCACATCTGGGTATAGACTGGTTCCTTCAAAGGCTGTTTTTTCAAACGCTTTGATATCTGAAATCTCCATCGGGTTATTGCTGTGAAAAGCCATGTCCAATAAACCAAAACTCAATTGGCGTAGCGTTGCCATTCCTTCCAAAAAGCTCGCACTTTCTTTGATTTTCTGCACATATTCTTGCGGAATTATTTCACCGGTTTCATAGTGTTTGGCAAACAAAGCCAAAGCTTCTGGCTCATAACACCAATTTTCCATCACTTGAGAAGGCAACTCCACAAAATCCCAAAATACGGAGGTCCCGGATAAGCTAGGATAGGTTGTGTTGGCTAACATGCCATGCAATCCGTGTCCAAACTCATGAAACAAAGTAGTCACTTCATTAAAAGTAAGCAAAGAAGGTTTGCTAGGAGTAGGCGGCGTAAAGTTACATACATTCGATATGTGTGGTCGTTCATTTACCCCTTTTTCTAAATATTGTGGTTTGAAAGAAGTCATCCAGGCACCATTTCTTTTCCCTTTTCTTGGAAAAAAGTCAGCATAAAACAAAGCTACTAATTCGTTTTTCTCGTCTACTACTTCATAGGTTTGCACCTCTTTATGGTAGGTATCGATGTCGAAAATTTCTTTAAAGGTGAGTCCGAAAAGCTTGTTTGCAATCGTGAAAGCGCCTTGCAGCACATTTTCTAGTTTAAAATAGGGTTTCAATACTTCGTCGTCCAAATTGAATAATTTTTGCTTCAATTTTTCTGAATAATAAGGTCCGTCCCATTTTTCTAATTGATCAATGCCATCCAAATCTTTCGCAAAAGCAGTTAATTGTGCAAATTCTCTTTCAGCTGCTGGTTTCGCTTTCGCTAACAATTCGTTCAAGAATTTTTTTACTTGATCGGGATGTTGTGCCATACGTTCTTCCAAAACAAAATGTGCATGCGTTTCGTAACCTAATAAATTAGAGCGTTCGCGTCGCAGTTGTGCAATTTTTAGTGTGATTGCTTGGTTGTCAAATTTGTTGTTTTGAAAGGCTTTTTTTCCTGCAGCAATCGAAATCTCTTTTCGCAAGGCACGGTTGTCGGCATAAGTCACAAACGGAAGGTAACTAGGAAAATCTAAGGTAAAAATCCATCCTTCTTTATTTTCTGATTCGGCTAACGATCGAGCCATTTCAATAGCACCCTCAGGTAGCCCTTTTAAATCGGCTTCTTGGGTGATGTGTAATTGGTAGTTGTTGGTTTCTGCCAATACATTTTCTCCAAAGGTCAGTTTTAGCTTGGCTAATTCGGTATCAATTTCGCGTAAACGTACTTTTTTGTTCTCAGGAAGTAGTGCTCCGTTTCGAGCAAAACTTTTGTATTTTTTATCTAATAATGTCGCTTGCTCGGGAGTTAAATGCAATGATTCTTTTTGATTGTACACCTCTTTTACACGATGGAATAATGCTTCATTTAAAGAAACGTCGTTTCCAAAAGCTGTCAGTAAAGGAGAAACTTCTTGTGCGATTTTTTGCATTTCATCACAAGTTTCTGCCGAATTCAAATTGAAGAAAACCGATGATAAGCGGTCCAATGTTTGTCCGGAAAAGTCCAATGCTTCAAGGGTATTCTCAAAAGTGGGTTTTTCTTCGTTGTTTGTAATGGCATCAATTTCTGCGCGCGCTGCAGCAATGGCGGTTTCAAATGCAGGTTGGTAATCACTCATTTGAATTTGTGAGAACGGCGCGGTATTGTATTTGGTGTCGAATTTTGAGCTTAATATGTTCATTGTGCTTTTCGTTTCTCTATTAGTTGCTAGAAAGGGATTAAGAAACTAAGTAGGATAAATGCATCAAAATCTTAATTAACTCAATCCCTTTGTGGTTTTGGTTTTATTTTTTTAATCCTTCAGAGGCTTTGATAACCGCCTCTTTTAATCCTTGTTTGTAGGAGATGATTTTGTTTAAAACAGATGCGTCAGCACTTCCAATGATTTGTGCTGCCAAGATGCCGGCGTTTTTAGCTCCGTTTAATGCTACTGTAGCTACGGGAACACCGCCTGGCATTTGCAAAATGGATAAAACAGAATCCCAACCGTCAATCGAATTGCTAGATTTTACGGGAACACCAATCACAGGTAGCGGACTCATAGAAGCCACCATACCCGGTAAATGTGCGGCACCACCTGCACCCGCAATGATGACTGAAATGCCTTTTTCGTGCGCAGTTTTGCTAAAATCAAATAATTTTTCAGGAGTTCTGTGTGCCGAAACAATATCTACTTCGGTTGTAATTCCAAATTCGTTTAAGATGTCAATGGCTTCTTGCATAACCGGCATATCCGAAATGCTTCCCATGATGATGGCTACTTTACTCATGTTTTTTGTTTTTGATTTCTAGTTATTATGTCTTTGAAATAATGTTATTGGCTAATTACCCGAATCGTATTCTTTACTTCCTCAGCAATTTTTCTTGCCGCTGCCATATTTTCATTCACTATGGTTACATGTCCCATTTTTCTAAAAGGACGTGTTTCTCTTTTGCCATATATATGAGGAGTTACACCTTCAATGGCCATTATTTTTTCTATATTTTCATATACAACTTGACCTGAAAAACCTTCTTCACCAACCAAATTCACCATGATTCCGGCTACTTTGCTATGGGTTGCCCCAAGTGGTAAATTGGTAATGGCACGCAAATGATTTTCAAATTGCGAAGTATAGCTCGCTTCAATAGAGTAGTGACCCGAATTGTGTGGTCGCGGCGCTACTTCATTCACCAAAATGGTATCGTCTTCTGTTTGAAACATTTCTACGGCCAATAATCCCACATGGTTAAAAGCTTCTGAAACTTGCAAAGCAATTTCGGTTGCTTTTTGGGCTACTTTTTCATCTATTCGTGCAGGACAAATCACATATTCTACCTGATTGGCTTCGGGATGAAATTCCATTTCTACTACCGGATACGTTTTTACTTCACCCGAAACCGAACGCACCACAATTACAGCCAATTCATTTTTGAAAGGAACCATTTGTTCAGCGATACATTCTACTTGAGGTAGTTGCGTTAAATCGATGGTGGAGCGGCAAACTTTTACGCCATTTCCATCGTATCCAAATTGCGCACATTTCCATACAAAAGGGAAAGCCAGCTCTTTGTTTTCTATTGCTTTTCTTACATCATTTACATCTACAAAACGTTGGTGGGGTGCTGTAGGAATTTGATTTTCTACATAAAAATCTTTTTGACGCCCTTTGTTTTGAATCATTCGCAACGTTTTAGGCGAAGGATAAATAGGCAATCCTTCAGATTCTAAGGCATCCAATGCATCGAGATTGACATTTTCAATTTCAATGGTTAACAAATCTACCTTTTTTCCAAATTGGTACACCGAATCATAATCCATCAAGCTTCCTTTGAAAAAAGCATTGCAACTGTAACGTGCAGGCGCTTCTTCACTTGGCTCCAATACCAAAGTTTGTATGTCGAATTTTCGAGTGTCGGTCAATAGCATCTTGCCTAATTGTCCTCCGCCAAGAATTCCTAATTTAAAATCGGATGAGAAATAATTCATTGTGTTGTGGTAGTTATTTTTTTATCTCAATGTTTGGTCTTATTTATGCGATGTGATTGTTGTTTATAAATGAGCCCCTGCTTTTGCGAAGCAAAGATAATCATTTGTAAATTATTTTAAACGTTTCAAAAGATCTTTCACTGCAAAACAATATCCGGGCGTTTTATCGCTTATGTCCCTTGTTAGTATGGCTTTTAATTCGTCCTTTATCCAGTCTTGTTTTTGACTTAATGAATAGAGTGCACGCATAGAGTAGGCTGCGTTTGCTGCTTTTTCAGTGTTGATTAAGCAGTCAAAACAGCATTCAATTATTTTTTCTTCTTGTATTGGGGTGCAGGCTATTTTTTTATTTGTTGATAAAAAAAGGCAAATTTTTGAAATGGATCGAAGTGCCGATTCATTCGAAATGAGATGGATCGAATCACAAAAAATACCCAAATAAGGAATGAAAATTTCTATTTTTTCTTCACAAATGAGTTCCAACGCCCAGCATGCTTTGGGGTGGTTCTTGTCGGATGTTTTGAATGCAATTTGTAGTAATTCATTCAATAATTTGGGGTCTTCCAGAATCAAATTTTTCACACCATCACGAGAACTCCTGTGTGCAGTGCTCTTTTCGATGGTATGATAAAGTGAATCTTTCATGATGTAAATATACCAATTTTGCAAAAAAAATAAAATTGTTACAATGAAATAGTGATTAGTTCATTAAATTTGTCGCTTACTTCTTAATCGTTCTATATGATACATTTACACGATAAAATGTTTGAGCCTTTTATTTCAGCTGAAGAAATTGATTTTGCAATTTCTAACATAGCGAAGCAAATGGACGATGACTTTTTTGAGGAAGTTCCTGTTTTTATTGGTGTTTTGAACGGATCATTTATGGTGCTTTCCGACTTGATGAAAAAATACAGAGGCATGTGTGAAGTAAGTTTTGTAAAAATGGCATCGTACGAAGGAACGGAATCAACCCACGACGTGAAACAATTGATTGGTTTGAACCAATCGCTAGAAAATAGAACCGTGGTCATTGTGGAAGACATTGTAGATACCGGAAATACGATTGAAGAATTAAAGAAAATACTCAAAGGCAAAAACGTGAAGCATTTAAAAATTGCTACTCTTTTTTTCAAGCCCGATGCGTACAAAAAAGACATCAAAATTGATTACATCGGCATACGAATCCCTAACAAATTTATAGTTGGTTTTGGTTTGGACTATGACGGATTGGGTAGAAACCTTCCAGATGTATATCAATTGGCGTAATAAGTAAAGCATAACACAACAACATAAAATAATTTAAAATGATTAACATCGTTCTTTTCGGAAAACCAGGAGCAGGAAAAGGTACTCAGGCCGAATTTTTAAAAGAAAAATACAATCTAACCCATCTTTCAACCGGAGATATTTTTAGATTCAATATCAAAAATGAAACAGCGTTAGGTAAATTAGCCAAAACCTATATGGATCAAGGCGATTTGGTTCCAGATGAGGTAACCATTCAAATGTTGCAAAGCGAAGTAGATAACAATCCAGATTCTGCAGGGTTTTTGTTTGACGGATTTCCGAGAACCATTGCGCAAGCAGAAGCTTTGGATGCTTTTTTAGTATCTAAAAATCAAAAGATCACCGCGACGATTGCTCTAGAAGCAGACGATGAAATTTTGGTTCAACGATTATTGGAACGCGGAAAAACCTCGGGACGTCCAGATGATCAAGACGAAGAAAAAATAAGAAATAGATACCAAGAATACAACGAAAAGACAGCTCCGTTGATGGATTTTTATGCGGCACAAAACAAATTTCATTCGGTAAATGGTATCGGATCAATTGCTGAAATTACCGAAAGAGTAAGCGTTATTATTGATAATTTGTAGTGTGTAGATAAATTTCGAGCATTCGATTTTTTTTTCGATATTTGCAAATAGAAAAGGAGCATTTTCCGAAACTCGGGATCAACGCTCTTTTTTTGTAATTTAGACTATGGAAATTTTAATAATACTTTTTTTGATTCTTTTGAACGGCGTTTTTTCAATGTCGGAAATTGCACTGATTTCAGCGCGTAAGAATCGATTAGAAACAGCTGCTAAAAAAGGCAACAAAAATGCCAAAATAGCATTGGATTTGTCTAACTCTCCGAATGAGTTTCTTTCAACGGTTCAAATCGGAATCACATTGATCGGTATTTTAACGGGTATTTATTCGGGGGATAAAATCACAACCGATGTAAAAGCTTTCATTGCTCAATTCCAAGCGCTACATGCGTATTCAGATTCTATTGCAGTTGGAATTGTTGTTGTAACACTGACTTTCTTTTCGCTTATTCTAGGCGAATTATTACCTAAAAGAATTGGATTGAATTACCCGGAAGCAATCGCGAAAGCGGTGGCTATGCCCATGAAAATCGTTTCAACCATCACCATGCCTTTCATTTGGTTATTGACTACTTCCACCGATTTTTTATTAAAGATGTTGCAAATCAAGCCAACAGCCGATGGTAAAGTGACCGAAGAAGAAATCAAAGCGATCATCAAAGAAGGAACCGAAGTGGGTGAAGTTCAAGAAATTGAGCAAGACATTGTGGAACGTGTTTTCCATATTGGCGACCGAAAAGTAAATTCATTGATGACGCACAGAAGTTCGATGGTCTACCTATCTACCGAGGATACCTTGCAAGAAATAAAAGCAAAAGTATTGGACGAATTGCATTCGGTGTATCCTGTTTGTGAAGAAAACTTGGACGAAGTAATTGGGGTAGTGTATTTAAAAGATTTGTTCGCAAACTTTGAAAAAGGAGCTTTCGAATTGAAATCTATTGCGAAAGATCCGATCTATTTTATCGAACATACTTCGGCCTACAAAGCACTAGAAAACTTTAAAAAATCAAAAGTACATTATGCTTTTGTAACCGATGAATACGGTGTTTTTCAAGGAATTATTACGTTGAACGACATCCTTGAAGCCCTCGTGGGGGACGCTTCCGATTTTGATGACGATGAGTACAAATTGATTGCAAACGAAGATGGCTCTTGGTTAGTAGATGGGCAGTATTCTTTGCACGATTTCTTGACCTATTTTGACATGGACGAATTAACGACCGATTACGAGGTGACCACGGTGAGTGGTTTTATCATCACAGAGTTGGGTGCGATTCCGAAACAAGGAGATAGATTGATTTGGAATAAATTAGAATTTGAAGCCCGCAAAATGGATGGGGTAAAAATCGAAAAAGTTGTAATTACAACATTAAAAGAATAAAAAATGACAGAAGGAAATTTTGTAGATTACGTAAAAATATATGTTACTTCAGGAAAAGGTGGTAAAGGTTCTACGCACTTACATAGAGAGAAATTTATCGAAAAAGGTGGGCCAGACGGAGGTGATGGAGGCCGAGGAGGACACGTGTACTTACGCGGAAATAAAAATCTATGGACATTATTCCATCTTAAATTTGTAAAACACATGCGTGCAGGCCACGGAGGTGACGGAGGAAGCTCTAGAAGTACCGGGCATGACGGAGAAGATAAATACGTAGAAGTACCTCTTGGAACAGTCGTAAAAGACATCGAAACGGGAGAAATACTTTTCGAAATCACAGAACACGACGAGTTGCGTATTCTAGCAGAAGGAGGAAAGGGAGGTCTTGGAAACTGGCACTTTAGAAGTTCGACCAACCAAACACCTCGTTATTCGCAACCCGGAATGCCAACGCAAGAACTAGACGTGATTCTAGAACTTAAAGTTTTGGCCGACGTAGGTTTGGTAGGTTTCCCTAATGCAGGAAAATCGACCTTGTTGTCTGTATTGACATCGGCAAAACCAAAAATTGCAGATTACCCTTTTACAACCCTAAAACCCAATTTAGGTATTGTGGCGTACCGCGAATTCCAATCATTTGTGATTGCAGACATCCCCGGAATCATCGAAGGTGCTGCCGAAGGAAAAGGACTGGGTCACTACTTTTTGCGTCACATTGAGCGAAATTCAACCTTACTCTTTTTAGTACCAGCAGATGCCGACGACATCAAAAAAGAATATGAAATTCTTTTGGATGAACTTCGTCGTTACAACCCTGAAATGCTCGACAAAGACCGTCTTTTGGTGATATCAAAATGCGACATGCTCGACGACGAACTCAAAGCAGAAATGAACCAATTGCTCAAAAAAGAGTTGAAAGGCGTGCCGTTTCTATTCATTTCATCGGTCGCTCAACAAGGGCTAACCGAACTTAAAGACAAACTTTGGGAAATGCTGAACGTTGAAGACGACAAACCTGAAAACAGCCACGGGATATAATTTTTTTTAGTAGTACGCACCCTTTACATTCACAAGAAAAATTGTCCTGTTATCGCTTTTATCTTGTTCCGTAAACTGCGAAAAATATTGGCTCCATTAGGGCTAGACTTTACCAAATTTTTTCAATTGATTTGTAGTTGCGCGTTTCAATATTAAAGTTAAAATCCACAACTTTAAGTAGTTATAGGTTTTGGTTTTTACTAATGTTGCGAGTTCGGGAGACCAAATAGAGTCAAAGGTAATTCTTCGCAAAGCTGAGCAATAAATTGATAGCTACAGTTTATATTATTTGAGTTATTTTTTTATTTTTTTGTAGTTTATCTTCACTCATTTCATATAATGATTTAGCAGCATTATTAATTTTATCAACTGATATTTTTTCCCATTTATTTATGTCAGAATTGAATTCAGAATTAAATAGCAATTTTGATAAGTTTTGGATTAACACATAGTTAGCATAAGGGTGGGAATTTTTCCTGTCTGCTTTGTTTGCTCCTGAAACAAATTCTGATATTCTATCATAAATTGTTTCTTTTGTACAATACATCAATTCAATAACCTTTGACCTGTATTCCAAATCAGCAGAACTTAAGTTTGGGTAATTGTTTAAATCACTAAAATGTAAACTTTCATGTTTTAAGTATGAAACTTCAAAATTCTCTGAATTTAAATCATAAGTTCCTTTATTACAGTATAGCGTTGCAGATTTTTTTATAGCCCATCCACCCACTTGAGAATCGCCAAAAGTTGCAAATTCATCATATCCGTTTATATGAAAGCTTTCAATAAATACAACATTAGTTTTTACAGTTTCTTTTGGTAAAATCACTTCATATTTTTTAGTGCTTTCTTTATTCCAAATAAATATCTCTTGAAAACCATTTCGGAATTTAAATTCTACTTTAAATCCTTGGCTTTCAATTACTCTTTTTAATTCTGAGTCATTTCTTATAGTTTTAGACAAACTATCCAAAGTTAATACTGTCAATTTATTTGACATCAAATATTTTGTAATGTTCTTATAAAGTGTGGAATCAGTTCTGTTTTTTTTGTTCTCTTTTATAAGTTCTTCTCTCCAATATTTGCGGTAGATAATTGAAATGTCATTTATGATTTTATTTTTAGAAGTATTCTCAATTATTTCATCATCTGAAATAAAACGAGCATACATTTTCATTTTAAATTCTTGATACTTATAATTTACTATAGGATTGGAAAGGCTTTTTATTTTTTCCATTTTATTCAGAACATAATGAATTTCTCCAGCTCCAACTTTTATTTTTAAATCTAAGAGAGTTTGTTTATCATTCTCAAAGTTAAAAGTTCCATAAGCGAAAAGAATAACTAAAACTCCAGTTATGATCAAAATAATATTTCTTGTTTTTTCCTTCAATTTTCTCATTTTCTTTTTGGGTTTATATACTGAATTTTACAATTCAGTTAGCGCGGTAAGTAAAGCGTCTTTTCGAGTGATTGGAAGTATTGTTTACAACTCATTTCTAAACGCAAGTTTAAACCTTCAAGCGATTGTAAATATATAAAAAAATCCGACCTAATGGCTTAGGTCGGATTTAGTAGTATTTTGTGTGGTGGTTTATTTCACCAAAGTCATTTCGTCAACGATGTGTTTAGCACCCGAGAAGTTTTCAATCACCCATAGTACATAACGTATGTCTACGTTGATGGTGCGTTGTAGTTTTTTGTCGAAAATAACATCACCCGCCATCGCTTCGATGTTTCCGTCAAAAGCCAATCCGATCAATTCTCCTTTTCCGTTCAATACAGGCGATCCCGAGTTTCCTCCTGTAATGTCGTTGTCAGTCAAGAAATTAACGTGAAGCGAACCGTCTTTGTCAGCATAACGACCAAACTCTTTGTTTTTGTTCATTTCTAAAATACGCGTTGGTAAATCAAATTCTTGATCTCCTTTTTTGTATTTTTTCACTTGCCCATCAAGTGTCGTATAGTTGTTGATTTTTACTTCATTTCTTTTGTCTGAAGGTAACGAACGTACTTTACCATACGTCAAACGCAAGGTTGAGTTGGCATCTGGATATTTAATATCACCAATTTTTGACTCACGCAATCCTTCTACCAATAAACGGTACGATGCGCCAAAATCATTTTGTGCTTTGGCAACTTCATCCGATTTTTTAGAGAAATGAGCCACCATATCATTCGATAAAGCATACAATGGATCGTTGTCTAAAACCGCTTGGTTTGGATAATCTATAAATGCTTTGATACGATCAAGCGAAGTGAAAATAGACAATTCAAACGTACTGTTTACATATTTCGTAAAGTCGTTGTTGTTTTCATCGCCTACTTTTTTAACCAAAGGAGCTACAGCATAACCAGTAGATTTAGTAGCATACACTTTTAATTGAGCCGCCATGATTTCTTTCTCAGCAGGGATGTAAAGCTCTTTGTACATTTCGGTTGCAGCCTCCAAAATTTGAGGTGCAAGTTCCGCTCTTTTAGCAGGGCTCGCTTTGGTGTAGTTGTCTAATTGTTTCCCCAAGGTTCTTCCGATTGTTCCAAAAGAAGTCGTTCTAAACAATTGTTGTAAATAGTTATCATGACGTGATTTTTCATTGGTCAATTGATAAAAATTATTGAGGGTAGCTACTACATTTCCGTATTTAGCTTTGTTTGCTGGTTTGTTGGCCCAAGCATTGAATTTAGACTCTTGCGCTGTTTTTGATTTAGCCGTTCCAAATTTGGTTAACGCATCAATCATTCCTTGACGGTTTTTCCAGTAATTAGCAGTAGAAGCAAATTTAGAGGCATAAATCAAACGCAATGCATCGCTTTGATCCATGTATTTTTTCATGCCGTCCATACCTGTTTTTGCTCCTTCAACCCATGCAGGATAAGCAAATTTTACGTTTTGGCCAATTCCACCAGCAGGCATCCAACGGTTGGTTCTACCAGGGTATCCCAAGATCATAGCAAAGTCATTTTCTTTTACACCACCTAAATTCACAGGTAAGTAATGTTTGGGTTGTAAAGGCACGTTGTTTTCAGAATAATCTGCCGGATTTCCATTGGCATCAGCATATACTCTAAACATAGAGAAATCGGCTGTATGACGTGGCCATTCCCAGTTGTCTGTATCTCCACCAAATTTCCCTAAACTTTCAGGAGGCGTACCTACCAAACGAACGTCTTTGTAATCTTGGTATACAAAATAGTAGTATTCATTTCCTTGAAAAAACGGACGAACAGAAACGGTGTATTTACCTCCTTCGTTGTTTTCTTTTTCAATCACAGCAATTTCAGCATTGATCGCTTTTTCACGCTCAGCTTCTGTCATTGAAGGGTTTACTTTTGCTAAAATTCGTTTCGAACAATCGTCCATACGTACAAAAAAGCGCACGTACAAACTAGAGGGTTTCATTTCAGCTTTTCTGTTGGCAGCCCAATACCCATTCTTTAAATAATTATTTTCTGCCGATGACAATTCAGCAATAGCATCATATCCGCAGTGATGGTTGGTCAAAACCAATCCGTCTTTCGAGATGATTTCAGCAGTACAACCTCCGTTAAACTGCACAATGGCATCTTTCAAACTGTGGTGGTTGATGCTGTAAATTTCTTCTGCGGTCAATTGAAGACCCATTTTTTGCATGTCTCTGTGGTTCAAACGTTCAATGAACATCAAAAACCACATTCCTTCGTCTGCTTTTGCGCTCATAGGCATCAGCATTATCGCTGCAATCAACGATACAACTATTTTTTTCATAATTTGTTTGTTTTTAGAATTGCGAATATACTAAAATTTTAAAATTTGCATAGCAATCAATTGAGAAAAACGCATAAAATAAAGCGGTATTCGAACAATTTATTTTTTCTAGGAGCTATTTCCTGCTGTTTGCTTTATCTCTTGTTTCGCTGCCGCTCCACAAGAGGATGCCGCTTCCATCAGGGCTATAAAATGAATTGTAAAAAAAGAAAATCTTCTAGCAGAATACAATTTCTATTTCTTATTTTTGAAAAATATAATTCAACCATGCGCTATACTATTTTTTTTATTTTCGGATGCTTCTTTTCGGTTTTTGCACAATCGGAAGTGGCGAAAGCAGAAAAATTAGTCACGCAAAAAAAATACGCGGAAGCAACCACACTCCTCGAAAAATTCAGTAAAGAACATCCCACAAATGAAGAAGCAGTCGAATTGCTAGGCGACATTGCAGGCCAACAAAAAAAATGGGACGAAGCCATCAATTATTATACACAGCTAAAGAAAAAGGACCCAACGGTGGCCAATTATTTTTATAAATACGGCGGAGCCTTAGGTATGAAAGCCAAAGAATCCAATAAGTTCAAGGCGCTCGGAATGATAGACGACGTAGAGTATGCTTTTCTTAAAGCGGCCCAATTAGATCCCAAACACATCGAATCCCGCTGGGCACTGGTCATGCTTTACATTGAATTGCCAGGTATTGTGGGTGGAAGTGAAAAAAAAGCCCAAAAATATGCCGATGAAATACTACTTTTGTCAAAAGTTGAAGGCTGTTTAGCCAAAGGATATATCGATGAATATTTCAACCGAAAACAAAAAGCAGAAACCTATTATCTAAAAGCCTTTCAACTCGAAAAGTCAAAAAAGACCTTTCAAAAATTATATAATTTTTATCTTTATAAAAGCAAAGAGGCTGATAAAGCAAAAAAAATAAAAGAACAATTTGACAAATAGTTTAAAATGGAACCTCCATTTTAAACAGATAAACCTTTAAACTCATCAAAATGAGAACACATTTTATAGCGATCGGTGGTGCTGCCATGCACAATTTGGCACTCGCACTTCACAACAAAGGATACCACGTTACAGGAAGTGACGATGCTATTTTTGAACCTTCTAAATCAAGATTAGAAGCAAAAGGATTGTTGCCAGAAGAATTAGGCTGGTTTCCTGAAAAAATCACAACCGATTTAGAAGCAATCATCCTCGGAATGCACGCCAAAGCAGACAATCCAGAATTGTTGAAAGCACAAGAATTGGGACTAAAGATTTATTCGTATCCCGAATTTTTATACGAGCAATCCAAAAATAAAACACGTGTAGTCATTGGTGGGTCACATGGTAAAACGACCATTACTTCGATGATTTTGCATGTAATGCATTACCACAATATTGAAGTAGATTATATGGTAGGCGCGCAATTAGAAGGTTTTGACACGATGGTGCACCTGACAGAAGACAATGATTTTATCGTGCTTGAAGGCGATGAATATTTATCATCTCCGATGGATCGACGACCAAAATTTCATTTGTACCAACCCAATATTGCTCTTATTTCTGGAATTGCTTGGGATCACATCAATGTTTTTCCAACCTTCGAGAATTATGTTGAGCAGTTTGAGATTTTTGTAAATAAAATCACCAAGGGAGGCATATTGGTATACAATGAAGAAGATGCAGTAGTGAAACAAGTGGCCGAAGCAACGACCAACACCATCAGAAAAATGCCCTATGTTACTCCGGAATATACCGTAGAAGATGGGACTACTTTACTTCATACGCCCGAAGGAGCAATGCCAATTGAAGTTTTTGGAGCGCACAATTTGAATAATTTAGCAGGAGCTAAATGGATTTGCCAAAACATGGGGGTAGATGAAGCTGATTTTTATGAAGCCATAGCGAGTTTCAAAGGTGCTTCGAAACGCTTGGAAAAGATTGCGGAAGGAAAGGGGAAAGTCGCTTACAAAGATTTCGCCCATTCGCCAAGTAAAGTGTCAGCGACTACACAAGCGGTAAAAAACCAATACCCAAATAGAACTTTGATTGCGTGTCTAGAATTGCATACTTATAGCAGTTTAAATGCGGCGTTTTTAAAAGAGTATGAAGGTGCTTTGAATTTTGCGGATGAAGCCGTTGTTTTTTATTCGCCAGATGCAGTAAAAATCAAACAACTTGAGGAAGTAACGTATGAGCAAATTGCGAAAGCGTTCAATAGAGAAGATTTGATAATTTACACCAATCCGATCGAGTTCAAAGAGTATTTGTTCCGTAAAAATTTCGAGAATTCAGCTTTGTTATTGATGAGTTCAGGAAATTATGGTGGATTGAATTTTGATGAGGTTAAAAAATTAATGGAGTAGGGTATGTCATAAATACTTGACCAAAATAGATGTAATATTTTTATTTCATTTGTTAAAGTTTAAGAAATATAAGCCAAAATAATAGCATATGTACACGCCAATCAATCAGTGGGCCGAAGACGATCGGCCGAGAGAAAAGTTTGTTGCTAAAGGAAAATCAGCCTTATCCGATTCAGAATTATTAGCTATTTTAATTGGTTCTGGATCTAGAAATGAAAGTGCGGTTCAATTGTGTCAACGGATATTAGCTGGTTCCAATAACAATTTGAACCAATTGGGTAAGTTAACAATCAAGCAATTAACCCAGTTTAAAGGAATTGGAGAAGCCAAAGCTATTTCTATAGCAGCGGCATTAGAATTGGGAAGACGTCGACGCTTGGAGGAATCATTTGAATGGGATAAAGTCACATCAAGTAAATCGGTTTTCGACATGATGCATCCCGTGATCGGCGATTTGCTTCATGAGGAATTTTGGGTGTTGTATTTGAATAATGCAAACAAGGTGGTTCACAAAGCACAAGTATCCAAAGGAGGAATGTCAGCGACCATCGTAGATGTCCGAATCATATTTAAATGGGCACTAGAGCACAATGCAATCTCCATAATTTTGGTTCATAACCACCCATCAGGAAAATTGGCTGCAAGTGACCCGGATATTCAAGTAACCAAACAAATTAAGCTTGCTGGGCAACATTTAGAAATTAAAGTTTTAGATCACATCATACTAACAGATACTGGCTATTTTAGCTTTAACGACCAAGGCATTTTTTAATGAAACATATCACCGACATTTTTTTTGATTTAGATCATACACTTTGGGATTTTGATAAAAATTCGGAACGCGCATTTGATCGTATCTTTAAAGAAAAACATCCCGATGTTTCTACAACCCAATTTGTAGAAGTTTACGCACCCATCAACCAAGCTTGTTGGAAGTTGTACCAGGTGGATCTGATTTCGCATGATGAATTGCGGTATAAAAGATTAAAAGACTCGTTTGACGCTTTGGGTATTGAAATGTCTGATGCGCAAATCAATCAAATGGCTATAGATTATATAGAATATTTGCCCTTGAATAACCAACTTTTTGAGGGTGCAATTGAACTATTAGATTATTTGCAACCCAAGTACCAACTGCATATCATTACCAATGGATTTGCCGAGGTTCAATATAAAAAATTAGAAAATTCGGGTATTGCAGGTTATTTTAATTCGGTTACCAATTCAGAAATGGCCGGAGTCAAAAAACCCCATCCAAAAATATTTGAACACGCTCTTTCTGTTGCCAACACCACGAAAGAACGAAGTGTCATGATTGGTGATTGCATAGATGCCGATGTGAAAGGTGCTTTGTCATTTGGGATGGATGCTATTTATTTTAACGAACAAAAAAAGGAAGTGCCAGCCAATGTCAAGCAAGTACATCATTTATTAGAATTGAAACCTATTTTTACCTATTAGAAAAAGATCAAACCTCCCATGAAAAAAAATATATTTATTTGCTTTTTATTGTTTGCAACGCTTGGTTTTGGCCAGCAATTGAATCAATACAAATACGCTCAAGTGCCTTCTACGTTTTCTTTTTTGAATGCAAAAGATGAATTCAGAATCAATACACTTGCCAAAATGTTTATGGAAAAATATCAATTCATTACTTACTTTGATACCGATGTATTACCAGAAGAATTTGCAAATGAAAACTGCAACAAAGTCTATGTTGATGTGCTAAATAAAAGTAATGTTTTCATGACAAAATTGGTCGTTGTGCTTAAAGATTGTAAGAACAACATTCTGTTTACTTCCCAAGAAGGGAAAAGCCGTGAAAAACAATATGCAGCTGCCTACAACCAAGCTTTGAGAGAGGCTTTTGCGTCTTTAGAAACCTTAGAACACGTCTATGAGGTACAAAAAAGTAACCAAAAAGAAACTATTGCAGTTGCTCCGAAAGAAGAAGTGAAATTGGAGGTTAAAGAAACCTCAGTGGAAGTAGTCAATCCCCAATTATTAGTAGCTGAAACAGCCAACGGTTTTGATTTGTTTTCTAGTGATCATAAGTTGGTTTTGTCTGCAAAAAAGACGTCAGTTAAGGATGTTTTTATCGCAACAACTGTCACTGAAAAAGGTATTTTACAAAAGGGGAAAGAGGGTATTTGGTATTTTGAATATTACCGAGAAGGAAGCAACCAGTTGGTTTCAGAACCTATGCTCTTCACGTATTAATAATTGTATTTGTCTTTCCAACGATTTTTTAGGAATTCACGGGTGCCGTTTTCTCTAGAATTTGAACCTGGTTCATAAAACTTAGTTTCTTTGATGGCGTCGGGTAAATATTCTTGTTCGCTAAAATTATTCGAATAGTTGTGAGAATATTGGTATTCTTCACCAAATCCTAATTCTTTCATTAATTTGGTAGGTGCATTTCTTAGATGGAGTGGAACCGCTAAATCTCCCGTTTGTTTTACGGTAGCTTGCGCGTTATTAATTGCCATATAGGTTGCGTTGCTTTTGGGAGAAGTAGCTAAATAAACAGCACATTGACTCAACAAAATGCGACTTTCTGGATAGCCTATGGTAGTAACCGCCTGAAACGTATTGTTGGCCATGATGAATGCCGTTGGATTGGCATTTCCAATATCTTCACTCGACAAAATCAACATTCTGCGGGCAATAAATTTTACATCTTCACCACCTTCAATCATTCTGGCTAACCAGTACACAGCTCCGTTGGGATCACTCCCTCGGATAGATTTGATGAAAGCAGAAACAATGTCATAATGTTGTTCGCCCGTTTTGTCATACAAGGCAGTGTTTTGTTGCACCAATTGCATTACTTTTTCATTGGTGATTTCAATATGATCTCCTGCAGAGGCATGAATTACAAGCTCAAAAATATTCAGTAATTTTCGTCCGTCTCCGCCCGATAAACGTAGCAAAGCTTCCGATTCAATCAAGGTTATTTTTTTTGTTTTTAACAAGGCATCCTCTTTCATGGCTCTGTCAAGCAAGGATAACAAATCAGACTTTGTAAAAGGATTCAAAACATAAACTTGACATCTAGAAAGTAGCGCGGGAATGACTTCAAAACTTGGGTTTTCTGTTGTGGCGCCAATTAAGGTAACCCATCCTTTTTCTACTGCAGCCAAGAGTGAGTCTTGTTGTGATTTGCTAAATCGATGGATCTCATCTATGAACAAAATGGGGTTCTTGGCAGTGAAAATACCGCCGCTTTGTTTTGCTTTGTCAATGACTTCTCGAATGTCTTTTACCCCCGAGTTGATCGCGCTTAATTCATAAAAAGGGCGTTCGCTTTGATGCGCAATGATCTGTGCCAATGTAGTTTTACCCGTGCCTGGGGAACCCCAAAAAATCATAGAAGGAATTACGCCACGTGCAATTTGTTGTGTCAATGATCCATCGGGACCCACAAGATGCAATTGACTGATGTAGTCTTCTAGTTTTTTCGGACGAATTCTTTCAGCTAAAGGTGCTTCCATTTTAATTGGTATGAGATAATTTGGAAATGGGAATAAATCAAGTAAGGCCAAGATCTATTTCAGTACTTTACAAATTTAAAGATATTATATCATTTTTGAAGTTATTTTGAAATTATCTTATGTCAAGCCTGCTAAAAAAAAAAGATGACAAAATAGCATTTCAGCAATAATGGGTGTATTTTTGATAAAGATTCTCTCGATGATGCACACAAACGAATTGAACCCATTCAAATTTTCGCCCGCTACTTGGATAATCCCGACGCTTTTGGTATTGGGTATGTGGCTTGTTTTTTATGTAGATCATTCGTTTCATTTGGAGTTAATGACGCACGGAATCTTGCCTCGAACTTTTTTTGGATTGCAAGGGGTTGTCATCAGTCCGTTTCTACATGCCGATCTAAGTCATATTACCAATAACTCATTGCCCATTTTTGTGTTGACCATGGCGTTGCTATATTTTTACCGAGAAATTTCCTTAAAAGTGGTTGCTTACGGCATCTTGCTGTCAGGTTTGATTACCTGGGTAATTGGAAGAGATGCGTACCATATTGGCGCTAGTGGGTTGATCTATGTGCTGGTTTCTTTTATCTTTTTTAAAGGCTTGATGACAAAATATTACAGATTAATGGCCCTGTCCTTTGCTGTTGTCATTTTGTACGGCGGAATGATTTGGTACGTATTCCCGGAGGTTGATAAAACGATATCTTGGGAAGGGCATTTAGCAGGTTTCCTTACCGGATTTGTATTTGCAGTGCAATTCAAAACCCCTGATTATGTCAAAGAAATTCAGTTTCCATGGGAACATCCAAATTTCAATCCAGATGAGGATGATTTCATGAAGCGTTTTGACGAAAATGGGAATTTCGTAAATCCTCCCAAACCCGAAGTGTCAGAAGAAACCCCAGACGAAGTTATTTCTCAGCCCATACGATATGTGTATGTGCTAAAAGAGAGTCCACAAGAAGAATAGATTGAGTTATTTTGCTAATTGGCGCTGTCTCACGGTTTCGTATAAAAAGGCCCCGCAAGCTACCGATACATTCAACGACCCGATACTTCCAAACATGGGTAATTTTCCTTTTTCATCAACGATTTTGAGAACAGATGGATTTATGCCTCGATCTTCACTTCCCATAATGATTGCGACCCCTTCTTTTAACGATATGTTATAGATGTTTTGCTCTGTTTTTTCAGTAGCAGCAACCGTTTTTATTCCGCTTGCTTGCAATAAATAAATCGCGTCTTTTATGTGTTCTACTTTGCAAATAGGCACGTTAAAGACTGCTCCTGCAGAAGTTTTTACCGTGTCTCCATTGACCGGTGCCGATCCTTGTTTTTGAACAATGATTCCGTGTACACCTGTACATTCGGCTGTTCTAATGATCGCGCCAAAATTACGTGCATCGGATAATTGGTCTAAAAGTAAAAAGAACGGAGTTTCACCAGAGGTTACTACTTGGTCGATTAATGTTTCAAGATCATGGAAGGCTATGGGTGAAATGGTCGCCACAGC
>JACCDN010640966.1_pt1 | contig 22437 bp, 19 predicted proteins | sample 7441691 | NCBI WGS metagenome assembly JACCDN01 (sample SAMN15323439, study PRJNA562643) | freshwater metagenome | isolation source: river surface water | place: USA:Blue River Watershed | collected 2017-08-16 | reverse complement strand
TTTTGTAATGCTGGCGAACCAAAAGTGTGGTAGGTGCAACAATGGCAACTTGGTGGCCAAAGTAATTAACCTCCGTATCCTTATCTAAAAACCCCGCTCCCATCTTATTATCGGAGTAGCTCCCTCCCTCCTTGTGGGTGAGGGGTAAAGAGCTACAATCTAGCAAGAGCTCATTATAAATCACCTCGCAAACCCCTTCAAAATTCTGAAAAACTTCATTATTCCAAAATCTTAAAACCCGAAATCCCTGTTCTTCTAAAGATCTTGCTCTGTTTGCATCATATTCCCGAGCCTCTTCTAAACCATTCTGCCCGCCATCTAGCTCGATTATTAAATTTTTTTCCAAACATACAAAATCGACGATGAAGTTGTTGATTTGGTACTGTCTTCTGAATTCGCAATTGTTGATCTGCCTGTTTTGCAAGGCTTTCCAAAGTTTAGATTCTGCCTCAGAGTTATTTTTCCTGAGATTTTTTGCTAGGTTAGTGAGGTTTGGATGCCCCTCACCCCAGCCCTCTCCCACAAGGGGAGAGGTGGTAGACCGATCTCGTATTAGCTCCCTCTCCCCTTGTGGAAGAGGGCTGGGGTGAGGGTCATCCTCGTGAGCAATAAAATGCGACCCCGCAACAATAGCCGCAGCGCGCAGTGCAACTTCGGTTTTTCCAAAGCCAACATCTCCGCAAATTAAACGATCCATTGGCGAGCCTTTGCGTAAATCTTCTTCGACTTCTTCAATTGCTTGAGCTTGGTCTTCAGTTTCAACGAAACCAAATTTTGCTTTGAATTCGTCGTAAAAATGTTGCTCGGCAACAAAAATTGGCGCTTTTTTTAAGTGTCGAGCAGCGGCTATTTTAAGCAGTTCTTCTGCTGCAACTTTAATGCGAGTACGAACTTTTTCTTTGCGATTTTTCCAAGCTGCAGCGCCAAGTCGATCAAGTTGAATTAGTGGATTATCTGCGCCGTAGCGTGAGATTAAATTTATGTCGTCAACCGGAACAAAAAGTATGTCGTTATTGCCATATTCAATCTTAATCATGTCGATTTTCAGACCGCGGGCATTAACCAGATTTATGCCTTTAAATCTGCCAATTCCATGGTCACGATGCACAACCAGCTCATCAAGATTAATTGCCAAACCTTCTTCGATTAATCTTTGTGAAGCCGCCTTATTATTTTTTCTGCGTAAAACTTTTTCGCCAAAAATTGCTTGTTCGCCAATGATTGCAAAGTCGGATGTGTAAAAACCAAAGTGCATTGGCAAGACGATGGTTGGGAATTTTATTTGGTAGTCGGGAAGAATTTTTAAGATGCGTTCGCGAAAGCTTTCGCTTAGGCAGGCGATGTAGACCCCGTCATTCGACGGGGTGACAAGAGGAGAAGACGGGGTGACGAGAGGAGAAGACGTGTTGTTAAGAGGAATAGAGGGGTGTGGTTTTCTCTCATTTGTCACCCCGTGCTTGTCACGGGGTCTAGAAATAAATTCATTCATCAAATCAATTGGGTCGCGTTGATTAGTGCGACCAGCGAGTGCAAAATCGGGCACGGGCTTAAATTCTAAATCTAAAATTCGGCTGTTTTTTTCCAAAACTTCAAATTTATTGAAACGAATAAGCGTGGTTTTTTCTAAGTTTTTTTGTAAGTCGCTAACAGAAAAATAAAGCAATTCTGGCGCGAGAGGGTTGTAAATTATTCTGTCGCGTATTTTTGTTTCAGCCACACGCGCTTGGTAATATTCGTTAATTAATTCTTCGCGTTTTTTGGCAAAAGCAAAAATTTCGTCGTTAAGAAAAATGGTTGGATTTATTAAATAATCTTGAATTCCAACCAAGCTTTCTTCGTAAAAAAATGGCAACCAATGTTCCATTCCGTGGTAAGTGCGCATTTCAGAAATTGCGCTGTAAAGTTGGTCGTCAACTGAAGCTCCAAAATCTTGGCGATATTTTTGACGAAAATTTCCAACGGTTTTTTGGCTAATTATTACTTCAGATGTTGGCAAAATTTCTAATGCCTTAACCGCTTCTTGGGTGATTTGGGTAATTGGATCAAAAACCTTAATTGATTCAATTTCTTCGCCAAAAAAATCAATGCGATAACCAATTAAATCGATCGCAGATTGAATCACAATGTCAACAATTCCACCGCGCACCGCAAACTCGCCAACGTTGTTAGCACAAGCCTCACGGCAATATCCTTTAGAAACTAAAACTTCAGCAATTTGGCTTAAAGAAATTTTGGTTCCAACCTGTAAATACAATCCCAAATTTTTGATTTGATTCGGCGCAACGGTTTTTTGCAGAAATGAATTTATGGTGGTGATAATAAGAAATTTCTGACCCTCTCTGCGAGTTACAAGTTTGTAAAGTGTCTTAATTCGTGATGATAAAATTAATTGTTTTGGTGAGCTGCGATCATAGGGTAAGCAGTCCCAAGCTGGAAAATTTAAAACTTCTAAATGGGGTGCAAAAAAATTAATTTGTTTTTGAAACAAGTCCATTTCTGCATCGTTTTCAGCAATAAAAACCAGATCCGATTCTTTGAAATTTTTAGAAATTTCCGCAGTTAAAAAAGCCTGAGCATCATTTGGTGTTTTGACCAAAACACAAGATTCACGCAGTTGTGAGAGTTTTATTTTGTAATCCATCTATTCTACCAAACCTTCTTTTTTTTCAGAGTCTTCAGCATTTTGCGGACTAACTTCTGACTTAGTTATTTTATAATTTCCACATTCAGCTCTTTGACTAAATTCACAAATATCCACACCATCAGTTTCTAAAAAAGCCCAACAGCTTGGAAGGAGTAGGAGGAGTAGAAGGTACTTCATTGTTTCGTGTGTTTTAGATTTTAAGAGAGATTGTGTCGGAAAAGTATAAAAAATGTAAATACGATATTTCCTCATGAGTTTAGGTTTGGTTGGCGGTGATTCTTTCAACGCTAAAATAAGCCTCACTATCATTTAAGCTTGGTGGTAAAACAGGAATTTTGTGGCTTTTGGCAACTTGCAAAAAGATGTTAATTTTATCGGTATTGTCGATTTCTAAATTGATGGAAGCGGTTAAAAATTCTGGCAGAAAATGCGCTTTTAAAAATGCGGTTTGATAAGAAATTAAAGCGTAAGCTGCGGCGTGAGATTTATTAAATCCGTAGCCAGCGAATTTATCTACGAGATCAAAAATTTCTCCTGCTTGTTTTTCACTAACCCCATTATTTGTCGCGCCAGAAACAAAGATTGCGCGCTGCTGATCCATTTCTTCTTTAATTTTTTTACCCATGGCGCGACGCAATAAATCTGCGGCTCCAAGGCTATAACCCGCAAGAATTTTGGCAATTTCCATCACTTGTTCTCGATAAACAATTACTCCGTAAGTCTCTTTTAAGCATTTTTCTAAAAGTGGGTGAGGGTAATTAATTGGCTCTAAACCATGTTTACGACGAACGTAAGTTGGAATATTATCCATCGGACCAGGGCGATAAAGCGAAATTAGAGCAATAATATCTTCAATTTTATCAGCTTTCATTTGGCGCAGCACCGAGCGCATTCCCGAAGACTCAATTTGAAAAACACCGATGGAATCTCCGGTTGCAAGCATTCTGAAAGTTTCAGCGTCATCAAGTTTTAGATTGGAAATGTCGATTTTTATGCCACGAGTTTTTTCAATTAACTTAACCGTTTCAAAAATTGTGGTCAGGGTTTTTAAGCCCAAGAAGTCAAATTTTACCAATCCGGCACTTTCAGCATATTTCATCGAATAGCCAACTGCTGGCATTGTGGAGCCTTCGTCATTGTAGAGTGCGCAAATTTCATGAAGAGGTTTGTCGCCAATAACTACGCCTGCTGCGTGAGTAGAGGCGTGACGATTTAAACCTTCAAGCCTCAAGGCGATATTTACCAATTTTGTAACTTGCGGATCATCTTTGATTGCTTGTTGCAAGTCTTTGTCCATCTCGATCGCTTTTTCCAGAGTTACGGCTTCAATGGCGTTAAAGGGAATAAGTTTGCAAATGCGGTCAACTTGGTTGTAAGGCATTTGTAAAACGCGACCAACGTCTTTTAAAACGGCGCGAGCTTGCAACTTTCCAAAAGTAATAATTTGAGCGACGTAATCTTTGCCATATTTATTTTGCACGTAATCAATCACTTCGTCACGTCGCGATTGACAAAAATCAATATCAAAATCGGGCATTGAAACGCGATCTGGATTTAAGAAGCGTTCAAAAAGTAAGCCAAAGCGAATTGGGTCAAGGTCGGTAATTTGCAATACCCAAGCCACGATTGATCCAGCGCCAGAGCCTCTTCCGGGTCCAACAGGAATTTGATTGTTTTTTGCCCATTTGATGAAGTCGGATACGATTAAAAAATAACCGCAAAAGTTCATTTTAGTAATTACGGTAAGTTCAAAATCTAGTCTTGCGAAATATTGTTCAGTGATTTCTTTCTGAGTTTCTGCGTTAATTTCTTCGATCTCAAATTTGCGTGAGAGCCTAAGTTTTAAGCCTTCGTAAGATTGTTTTTTTAATTCTTGCGCCTCATCAAAACCTTCTTCATTGCTAAATCTGGGTAGAGTTGGTGGGCGTTCAAAAGCCATCACGTGACATTTTTTGGCAATGTTAACTGTGTTTTCAATGGCTTCAGGAATGTCGCTAAATAAATTTTTTAAAGCTTCTTGGTTTTTAAAATATTGTTCAGCAGAAAATCTTTTTCGATTGGCTTCAAAAACCACAATTCCTTCGCCAATACAACTCAAAATGTCTTGCGCTTCGTGCATTTCGGGCGTTAAAAAATAAACGTCGTTAGTTGCAACAAGTGGTAGATTGTTTTTGAGGGCAAGTTCAATGAATTTTTCTTCGAGAGATTCTTCGTTTTTGGTTTTGTGGCGCGTGATTTCAATGTAGAAATTGTCGGGAAAAATTTGCTTAAAATTTTCAATTAATTCTGTCGCCTTTTTATCTTGCTCTTCGAGTAGTAACTTTCCAATCGCGCCAGAAACTCCACCAGAAAGGGCGATTAATCCTGCAGATTTTTCTTTAAGAAGTTCAAAAGAAATGCTTGGCGAAACACCATTTTGACGGTTTAAAAAAGAGTGGCTGACAAGATACATTAAATTTTCGTAGCCTTGCTGGTTTCGGGCGATTAGCGGAAAAACACAAAGCGATTTTTCAATGTCGAGATTCGACATGTTTTTGTTGGAGTTGTCGCTAAAATTTACCAAAATTTCGCAGCCCAAAATTGGCTGAATTCCAGATTTTTTGCAGGAAGAAGAAAATTCGAGTGCGGCAAAAAGATTCTGCGAATCCATTATTCCAAGGGCGGGAAGCTTTTCAGCGCCGGCAATTGCCACAAGATCGGCAACTTTAATGGCGCCTTTGCAAAGTGAATAAGTTGTGTGATTGCGAAGAGGGATGAACATTATTTTACAAAAAATATCAGGAAGGCTCCCAGTAAGGAAGCAATTATTCCGCAGATTAAATCGTCAAACATTACGCCAAATCCATTTTTAAAATTGCGGTCGCAATAGCCAATGAAGGATGGTTTTTTAATGTCGAAAAATCTGAAAAGCACGAAGCAAAAAAGCAGATGTAAAACAATTAAAAGCGGTTGCGAAAAATAGCTTTCGTAAAGCAGAGAAAAGGTGATTTGCAGCGCAATTATTTGCCCAACGGTTTCATCAAGCACAATGGTTTGGTGGTCAATTTGACCAAATTGTTTGGCGTAAATTGGTGAGGCAAAACAGCCGTAAATAAACGCCGCAACAAGAAAAATTCCCCAAAAAATATTTTGAGATTGCAGCGAAACTTCGTGATTAAAAAAGAACAAAGTTAAGCAAAACCAAAAGAGCAGCGAGGTGAAACTGCCAAATGTTCCGGGGGCTTTTTTTATTTTTCCGGAGAAGAAAAAAGTTAGTAAGAGTTCGTGAAGTTTTAACATTTAGTTTTTTTAAAAATTTTGCGGTTTTTTACCGAGTAGTTTGTCCCTCTTGCTCTTCGGATGATATTTTTGATGATCTGCCAATAATTGCGGAAAGGCAATTTCCAAAATATCTAGAAACACAAGACGTGCTCGGTCTTGTCGCGTCAACTAGATTTTCTTTCTCTTTTTGCTTTTCAGGTTCTTTCAACTTTGTCGGATCTAGTTCTGGTCTTGCTTCTTGCTCCATGGTTAGTCTTTTAACTTCCTCAGAAAATACGCTCTTCTTTTGAAAGCTAATTTCTTCAAGCTGCCCTGAACTCACTTCTTCACCAAGATCTTCCAAGTCTTTTTTAAAACGTTCTTTTATTTCTTGAATCTGCGCGGGAAAACAAATTTCACCCCAAGCCAGATTGTGTTCAGAGTTGCAGATTCTGTCTTTAAGTTCTTCTAGGGTTAGAGAGTTCATGTCTTTAACATTTCTAGCCACTGTCTTAATTCTGTCTGGGGTTAGAAAATCTTTAATAAATCCCTCGTGGGCAATTGGACCGGGAACTCCCAACCAAGGCTCTTTCAATTCTTTGTGAACTTCGCGGTAAAGAGCGTTTCCAGCTTCTACTTCAACTGCACTTCCAACTCCTTCTTCTCTAACGTAAGCAGCAATGTAATCGAGAGCAAAAACCTGCTTGGTTGCTTCTAATTTTTGGGTAAAATTTTCTTTCGCAGCAATTGCCATTAAAGCAGAAATTTCTGACCAACCTCTAACTGGTTGATTAACGCAGCCATCTAAAAATCTTGAAGAAATTTCATTTACCAAAGGCAATAAGTGAGGGTTTTTTTCTAAAATTTCTAAAGTTGGCAAAGCCGATTGAGCAATTTCTTGCCCTCGTTCTTTCTGATTTAGGGCATTTGATCTTTGAACAATTCCTTCGCTCAAAAAGCGTTTTAAAACTTCTTTAACGTGAACAAAGTCGGGCTCATCTTCTTTTCTCTGAGTAAGGCAGATCGCATCTAGTTTTTCTCGAGCCTGCGCTGCAAATGGATTGAAATGAATGGGATATCTTACATCGCATCCAAGATTCTCTAAATTACTTAATTGATCGATTAGTTCTGGGGTGAAAATTAGGGATGGGTTTTCAGAAAAATCTAGCATTTGCAACTTCATAAGCCTTCCAATTGCATCAGGAATTTGGGTGATTTGGTTTTTAGAAAGATTTAGCGATTTCAAATTCACAAGCCTTCCAATTGCATCAGGAATTTCTTTGATTAGGTTTGAATGAAGAGTCAGCTCTTTCAAATTCACAAGCCCTCCAATTGCATCAGGAATTTCTTTGATTTGGTTGCTAGAAAGAAATAGCGATTTCAAATTCACAAGAATTTCAATTGCGGCAGGAATTTTGGTAATTTGGTTTGCGTAAAGAAATAGCCATTCCAAATTCACAAGCCTTCCAATTGCATCAGGAATTTCTTTGATTTGGTTGTTAGAAAGATTTAGCGATTTCAAATTCACAAGCCTTCCAATTGCATCAGGAATTTCTTTGATTTGGTTGTTAGAAAGATTTAGCCATTCCAAATACACAAGACTTCCAATCTCTTTCGGAATAGATCTTAATCCGAGACTTTTGAGATCAAGAGAGGTCGATTTATTTTTCCGGCATTCAATTATCCGATCCCTTGCCGCATCTCTATTTTCTCCTTCTTGTCGTGAAGGCTCATTAACCCAAGCATTTAAACCATTTGTTAACTCTTCTAGAGCCATTTGATTTGCTGTATTTAATCTTATTATTTTTAACACTTTAGTTGCTAAGTTTATTGCCAAATCTCAACAACTTTATTGTTGAGCAGAAGTTGATTTAAATAAGTTCCACTTGCCGCGATTTTTTGCAGATCTTTTTCTGTGCCGCTTTCGTCAAAAAACACGTCAGCAACGTAACGACCGTAAATGTCGGTCTTGTTGGTTCTCACAACTAAAAATTCAATTTTATTTAAAACTTGCTTCAAAAACGCCGTGGCTTTTTTGCCTTCTGGTGTTGCGCTTTCGGCGGCGTTGATTTTGGCGAGGCGAAGAATTTCGTGGTGTTTAACGCCAAATCCTAAATCAAGCTTAACGTGCAAAGTGTCGCCATCAACAATGCGCTCTAGCTTGGCAATGTAGGTGTAATCGCTTTTGGTGAATTCAGGTTTAGTTTCTTGCAATGTGGCAGATTTTTTGTCTAAAAAAATACTAAACCCCAAATCAATTTCGCCTTCTTCATTCAGGCTGTAGGTAAAAAGCCTGCCGCGTTTTGCCTTTAATTGCGGAATTTCTGCAGAAGATTTTTTAGCAATTTTTTTGTGCTTTTTTACTGCCGCAATTTCTTTTTGCAGACGGTCGCTGCCGAGCGATTTTTCAATTACCAAATTTTCTAATTGTTGCCGGGTTTCAGCATCTTTCACGGCAATTAAACTTCGGTAATGGCTCCAGCTCAGAGAATTTTTTGGCGTCGGCATTTTTGGATAATTTTTGTAAAATGCCCGCATTTGGTAGAGGGTGGTTTGCTCAATTTGTGTGTCAGCGGTTAGCTGCAAAAAAATTTTCTCGCCGTATTCTGCTTTGTCTTGCCCCTGCAAATGCAAATCAATTTCTTTGCCAATTTTCCAACTCATTAAAACTTTTTGGTAATCAACAGATTCAACAATATTTTTCTGAGTTTTGCTGATTGTTTGACGAATTTTTGTCAGCAGTTTTTTGTAATTTTGAGAAGAAATTTCCATTAAGGTTAGAGCCTTTTATTTAAAGGGTTAATTAGGTATTTCTCTGAATTTTTGGCGTACGCAAAAAATTCAAAATTTTTGATCTAAAACCTCTTCAAAATCTCAAGGTAGGTTTTTTGCAATTTTTCAATTTCTAAAACCTCTGCAAACTCGTCAATTTTGTGAGCGGTTTTGTTGACCAAGCCAATTTCAACAACCTCAGCGTAATCTTTAATAAATCTGGCGTCCGACGTTCCGCCAGTTGTGCTTAAAACTGGTTTGTTGCCGCAAATTTTTTCAACTGCGCCAACCACAATTTCGGCTAAAAATTTTGGATCACTCAAAAAACTTTCGCCGCTAGTTCGGTGCGTCAGCTCATATTTGGCGCCAAATCCGACGGTTTTTTCGCAAGCATATTTTACCAAATCTAAAATTGACTGTGAAGTGTGCAAATCGTTGAAACGCACGTTAAACGCAGCTTCAGCCTCGTTTGGAATTACGTTTCCACCTAAATTTTGCGAAACAATTGAAGTGATTTCTAAATTGCTGGCGTCAAAAAATTTGGTGCCTTCGTCAAGTTTGTGATCTTTCAAAATCTTCAAAAGGCTGATCAAAATTGTAATTGGATTTAGTGCAATGTCAGGGTAGGCGACGTGTCCTTGTTTGCCGATTATTTTAACTTTAAAGCCAATTGAGCCGCGTCTTCCGACTTTAATCATTTCGCCAAATTTTTCGGGATTTGTCGGCTCACCAACCAAACAATGCGAAATTTTTTTGCCGCTTTTTTGCATCCATTCCAAAACTTTTGCGGTGCCGTTGACGCCGTCGGCTTCTTCGTCGTTAGTGATTAAAAAACCAATGCCAAAATCTGGATTTGGGTTTTCTAAAAATTCTTCAACTGCCGAAACGAAGCAGGCAATTGCGCATTTCATGTCAACCGCGCCGCGGCCAAAAAGTTTGCCGTCGATTACTGTGGCAGCAAATGGGTCGTGAGTCCACGAGGCTTTGTTGCCTTCGTTTACAACGTCGGTGTGACCGGCAAAATACAAAACTCGCTCAGAGTTATTTGGGTTTAAAACCGCGTGTAAGTTATTTACTTTGTAAGAATTTTCGCCGTCAAATTCGAGATAATCGCAGGTAAATCCTAGGTTCTTAAGATAATTTCCGAGAAAGTTTAAAACTTCTTCATTAACGCCGCTGTAAGAAGGAATTTGAATTAATTTTTGAGATAATTGAGTGGCGTTGAGTTTCATGGTTGAAATTTTTTTGATTAAAAAAAGAATGACCCAAATTTTTATTTTCCCCTCATCTTCAAATCAATCGACAATGTTAGACATAAAATGGATTCGCGAAAATCCTGATCTTTTTGACGCCGCAATGCAAAAACGTGGCGCAGAATTTAGATCTGCAGAAATTCTAAAACTTGACGAAGAAAAGCGTAAAAAAACTTCCTTGATTCAAGATTTGCAGGCCAAAAGAAACAAGTTGGTGCAAGAGGTCGCGGTTTTAAAAAGATCGGGCGGAGATGTTTCAAAAATTTTTGAAGAATCAAAAAAAATAAATATTGAGTTAGCTGTCGTTGAAAATGATTTTTCGGTGGATGAAAAGTTGAGTGAGCTTTTGGCGGTAATTCCCAATGTTTCAAATAACTCAGTTCCAGTTGGAAAAGACGAAAACGACAATGTTGAAATTGAAAAATTTGGCGAGCCAAAAAACTTTTCTTTTGTACCAAAACCTCACGATGAAATAGGCGAAAAGCTCGGAATGCTTGATTTTGAGCAATCTTCTCAAATGTCTGGCGCGCGTTTTTCAACTTTAAGCGGACAGTTGGCTCGTTTGGAGCGCGCGCTTTCTAATTTTATGCTCGACGTTGCTTTAGAAAATGGCTACACAGAAGTTTCTCCACCAAACCTAGTGCGCGACAACGCCATGTTTAATTCGGGGCAATTGCCAAAATTTTCGGAAGAGGCATTTGTTACAACCAACGGTTATTGGCTAATTCCAACTTCAGAAGTTTCTTTGGTGAACATGGTTGCCAAAAAAACATTGAACGAATCACAGCTTCCAATTCGCTACACTGCTTTTACGCCTTGTTTTAGAAGCGAAGCTGGATCGGCGGGAAAAGACACCAAAGGTTTAATTCGTCAGCACCAATTTAAAAAAGTTGAGTTGGTTTCAATCACTTCTGCCGAAAACTCTGACGCCGAACACGAAAGAATGACCAACATTTCTTGCGAAGTTTTGCGACGCTTAAATTTGCCTTTCCGCAAAGTTTTGCTTTGTGCTGGCGACATGGGTTTTGCGTCGCAAAAAACTTACGATTTAGAAGTTTGGTTACCGAGTCAGAATAAATATCGCGAAATTTCTAGCTGTTCAAATTGCGGCGATTTTCAAGCAAGACGAGGCGCGATTAAATATAAAAACGCAGAAGGAAAATCTGTTTTTGTTCACACTTTAAACGGATCAGCTTTAGCGGTAGGTCGCACGCTTTTAGCGGTGATGGAAAATTATCAAAACGAAGATGGTTCAATTGATGTGCCAGAAGTTTTGGTGAATTACATGAATGGTGTGAAGATTATAAAATCTTAGATAGAGACCCCGTCATTCGACGGAGTGACAAGTCGGGAGAGAGTTTTTCAGGATTGTCACCGCTTCCCAGGATTGTCACCCCGTCGAATGACGGGGTCTAAAACAGCGACACAATCTTCAGGTAGATTTTCTTCAGAAAACTGCTTGCTAAATTCGATCTCAACCATATTTTGCTCGGTCTTTTCCTTACCTACCAAACTTAATTAACAAAATGGCTAATACCAAATCAGCACAGAAAGCACTTCGCGGCAGCATTGCAAAAAACGAAGTTAACACTGCTAGAAAAAGCAGAATTAAAACTTTTATTAGAAAAGTTGAAGACGCTATTAAAGCAAGCGATGAACCAAAAGCTCGCGAAGCTTTCAAAGCTCTTGAGCCAGAAATTATGCGTGGCGTGACTAAAAAAGTTTACAAACTTAACACAGCTGCAAGAAAATTAACCAGAATCGCAGCAGCAATTCGCAAAATTAACGCTAAGTAATTTTCAAGAATTCTTAAGCCCCTTTAGCCCAGTTCTTAAACCAAGAACTCTCGGGCTGAAGGGGTTTTTTATTTTAATTTTCTCATGCTTTCATCTTTCCGTTCTTTATTCAGTAATACCAAAATCAATTTCATGAAAGTGCATAAAATCGCACTAATCATGTCGGTTGTATGTATTGTTGGCTCAATAGCTTTGGTTTTTACAAAAGGTTTAAATTTCGGCATTGATTTTGCTGGCGGAATTTTAATTGAAGCCAGAATTGACCAAGATTTTGACGTAGCTAAGGTGCGTGATTTAATGACGGCAGAAATCAAAGATGTACAAATTCAAAATGTTGATCAAAAAGATCTTCTAATTCGCGTTGCCAAAACTGACGAAGAGCAATCTGTAATAGTGAAAAAAATTCAAGAAATTCTCAGTGCTAATTTTTCCAATGTTGAATATCGCAAAGTTGATTATGTTGGTCCTCAAGTCGGTGCTGAGTTAATAAAAAAAGGTTTCTTGGCATTATTTATGTCGTTTTTATTCATCATGATTTACATCTGGATTCGCTTCGATTGGCAATTTGGAGTTGGTGGCATTTTTGCCTTATTTCATGATGCGGTGCTTACATTAGGATTCTTTTCCCTCAGTGGTCTTGAGTTTAATTTAACTTCAATTGCGGCTATTCTTACCATTATCGGCTATTCAATAAATGACTCGGTAGTGATTTATGATCGCATTCGCGAAAATCTGCGTCGTTACAAAAAAATGAATTTAGCTGATTTAATTAATTCTAGCACCAACTCAACTTTAAGCAGAACGGTTCTAACTTCTGGCGTAACACTAACATCACTTTTAGCCCTAATGATCTACGGCGGAGAGGCTTTATACAGTTTTAGTACAGCAACATTTGTTGGAATTGTTATTGGAACTTATTCATCAATTTATATTTCAGCGCCGATATTGCTTTATTTTGATCCAAGAAAAAAAGAGGAGTAAGGGTTTGTGAGAAGAAATAGTAGTTTTAACGTAGTAAAAAGCTCTGACGAGCAAGATTTGCTAGAAAAAATAGAAGAAAACGAGCTTCGCGCGAAAGAAAGAGCGGGTAACTTTTCAGACACACCATCTTCCAAATCTTCTTTGGAAACAGTTGAAAGAATTACTTCTGGAATATTGGTTGATAAAAGACTTCTCAGAGTTCAAAAAGCGGAGCTGAGGTTAGGAGCTGAGGTTGTCGGAAATCATGCTTTAAATGTTGAGAATCGTAGGGTTGATGCTCGAAATAAAACGATAGATGATAAAGGCAGAATTTAATAAATTTTTGAGCTTCGTTTTTTTGGTAAAAATTTCTCAAAAAGGTAATTAGAAGATTAGTTATCCGCGCCAAAAACTTCACTTTTTTGCACCCAGCCTTTTTTGTTATTTACCTTAATTCCGCACCAGTCTTCTAAGCATTTTAAATAATCCCCAACCACGTTATTTTCTAAACGAAAAATAATGCGCGATTTTTCGTTATTTTTGCGATGCATATTAATGAAACTGTTCTTGGTTTGAATAAGAAGAGTGCGTTTTTTGGTAAGTAAACTTTGACTCACCCAACCAGTTTGACCTTCGTAATCCTCAATCTCATTCCAATTATCATATTCGTTAATTACACGAACGGGCAATCCTCGAAGTTTAAAAGTGAATTTAACCGGATAATTCTGCCCAGGCCCAGCACGAACATTTGTTTCATTGGCGCGCAGTGAAGCAAAATAATTTACCTCTGTGATAGCGCGTGAAGCTAGGGCGGAATTAGCTAGAAACAAAAGTGAAAGAAAAACCAAAGCTCTAATCATTTTTACCTTTTGATTTATCTTGATGAAACTTTTTGCCGCCTTGTGAAATTGCAACTTGCTTGCCGCGAGCCACTGCCAAATCATCAGCTTCAACGCTTTTTGTAATAACGCTGCCAGCGCCAATAACTGCGCCATCGCCAATTTCAACTGGCGCAACCAAAGCGGTGTTTGATCCAACAAAAACTTTTTTACCGATTTTGGTTTTGAATTTGCTGTATCCGTCGTAATTGCAGGTGATGGTTCCAGCTCCAATGTTGCTTTCTTCGCCAATTTCCGAATCGCCAATGTAGCTTAAGTGATTAACTTTTGCGCCGCGTTTTATTTGCGATTTTTTGATTTCCACAAAATTTCCAATGCGCGCATTTTCTTCAATTTTTGTGTCGGGACGAATTCTGGCGAAAGGTCCAACAACTGCGCCTGAAGAGATTTCGGCGCCTTCAATATGTGAGAATGATTTTATTTCAACATCTTTGGCAATTTTGACTTTTGCGCCAAAAACAACATTTGGATGAATCACAACGTCATTGGCAATTTCAGTGTCGAAAGCAAAATGAACTGAAGATGGATCGGGCATCGTCACGCCCAAATCAAGCATTTTGCGGCGAATTTGATTTTGCTTTATTTCTTCAACTTTGGCTAGTTCAAATCGAGAGTTAACCCCCAAAACTTCAGAAATTTCGGTTTTAATAAAAGTACGTTTTAGCCCCATTTCACCAGCAATTCCAACAATGTCAGTTAGATAAAATTCTGAGGCAGCATTTTCATTTTTTACCTGATCGAGAAGTTTTTTGATTTGTTTTCCGTCAACTGCCACAACGCCAGAATTGCAAAGAGCAATTTTTCTCTCTTCTTCGTTAGCATCTTTAAATTCAACAATGCGTTCAAGATGACCATTCGAGTCAACAACTAAGCGTCCGTAAGCGTTTTCTGATTCTTCTTCAAAGCCCAAAATGCAAAGTGAAAAATTCTCAAGCTTTTCCGCCATTTTTTTTAAAGTAATGCGCGAAGTGAGAGGAGTGTCTCCGTAGAGAATCAAAAGTTTCTCACCAAGATTTTTAATATTCTCAATTCCAGACTGAACCGCGTGAGCAGTGCCTTTACGTTCTTTTTGTAAAGTGAAAGTAATTTTTGTTTCTGGGTGCGCGGCAAGAATTTTTTCTTCAAAATTCTTCATTTCTTCAGATACCACAATTGTGATATTTTGCGGGTTTAGAGATTTGGCTTCATCAATAACTAAATTCAACATTTCGCGACCAGCCACTTTATGCATAACTTTTGGCAGATCCGACTTCATGCGCGTGCCTTTTCCAGCAGCGAGAATAATGATTGAAAGGTTGTTGAACATGTTGCTTCGGGAAAAATTGAAATAGATTTTTATGCTAACTTTTTGGTCAAAGCGAAGTCAAGAAAAAGGCTATGCTAAAATCTCTTGGTAAAAATCAGGTAATTATTTTTTAATTCTGCGAAATTTTTTGACTAAAGAAATCAAAGGTAGTGCCACCCAAATGCTTTCCAAAATCATGAAAGGCAAACTGTTAGTCACAATTGCATAACAAAGCAAACAAAGCCCGCCACAAAAATTCAATATTTTATAACCATCCGACTCACCAAATTTCCCATCCCGCAAAGTAAGCGCCAAAGCAATAATACACAAACCGCTACCTAGAATTCCGATTGTTAAATACATGATTATTTTAGTTAAAATTATCGCGAAAAGATTTGCTAGTTTTTAAAAAGTGTAACAACAGCCAAAACTCATAACTTGGACTAAACTCTATTTCTCGTTTAAGACATAAAAAACCTGCTGAAGAATATTCTTCAGCAGGTTTTTGTTCTAAATATTAAAGAGAAAAACTAATTAGCCGCTTTGTTAACCAGCTTATTTTTTGCAATCCAAGGCATCATGGAGCGAAGATTTTCGCCAGTTGCTTCAATTGGATGAGTACGACCTTTGGCGCGAAGAGCGTCAAAGTTTTTCTTGCCTGATTTATTTTCAGCCATGAATTCTTCAACGAATTTTCCAGATTGGATTTCGTTCAAGATTTTTTTCATTTCAGCTTTAGTCTCAGCGGTGATAACTCTAGGTCCGCGAGTAACGTCACCATATTCTGCGGTGTTTGAAATTGAATAACGCATGTTGGCAATTCCGCCTTCATAAAGTAGATCAACGATCAGCTTCATTTCGTGCAAACATTCGAAATAAGCCATTTCTGGGGCGTAGCCGGCTTCGGTTAAAGTTTCAAAACCAGCTTGAATCAAAGCTGTGACACCACCGCAAAGAACGGCTTGTTCGCCGAAAAGATCAGTTTCACATTCTTCTTTGAAATCAGTTTCAATGATTCCAGATCTGCCGCCACCAACTGCAGAAGCGTAAGAAAGAGCTGTTTTTAAAGCATTTCCCGATTTGTCGGCAGCAACTGCAACTAAACAAGGAACTCCGCCACCTTTTACATATTCGCCACGAACCGTGTGCCCCGGACCTTTTGGTGCGATCATGATTACGTCTAAATCTTCACGTGGCTTAATTAATTTGAAGTGAACATTAAGACCGTGAGCGAAGGCTAAAGTTGCGCCTTGTTTCATGTTGTCGTGTAAATCAGCGGCGTACATTTCAGCTTGAAGTTCGTCTGGAGTAAGAATCATTACAAGATCAGCCCATTTTGCAGCTTCGGCATTTGTTAAAACCTCAAACCCAGCAGATTGTGCTTTAGCAATTGAAGTGGATCCGGCGCGAAGAGCAATTTTTACTTCAGAAACACCTGAGTCTCTAAGGTTTTGTGCGTGAGCGTGAGCTTGTGAACCGTAGCCAATAACAGCAACTTTTTTTGATTTAATGATGCTCAAATCCGCATCGCGGTCGTAGTAAACTTTCATGTTTTGAAGATTAAAAAATTAAGAAAGGGGATTTATCGAAACTAAAAATAGTATGCTTTTGTTAGGTTTGTCAACCAGAGAGAAGCTATTTTTCGTTAAGTGAAATGCAAAATCTTCACTCGCAAAGACAATAAATTTGTTGTTACGAGTGAAGAATTATTTTAATGAATTTTGGTAATTATTTTTTTGAACTGTCGTAAAAGTCAACTACTCCGGTAGATACATCGTACATTCCGCTAATAATTGCGATTTTACCTTTTCTGTGTAGCTCGTTTACAATTTTACTTTCCTTAGTAATTTGCTTTACAACCCTTTCTACGTTGATTGAAGAGACTTTTTCAACGAAATCTAGGCTATGAAAATCGGCAGTGGTTTTGATAAGTTTTGCTGCCTTTATTGCTGGTTTTATTTTCTTTAAAAGACCGGTTAATTTACCCATTTCAACATGGTCACAAGCGCCTTTTATTGCGCCACAACCACTATGACCAAGCACCATTATTACTTTCGCTCCAGCAACTTCGCAGGCAAACTCCATGCTGCCCAAAATATCGTCATTTAAAACATTTCCAGCAATACGGCAGCTGAAAATATCTCCCAATCCTTGGTCAAAAACTAATTCAGCAGAAGTGCGAGAATCAATGCAGCTTAGAATGAAAGCAAAAGGATGTTGTTTTTCAGAGGTTTCGTTAATTTGCTGTAGCAAATTGCGGTTCAATTTAAGGTTATTTACGAATCTCTTATTGCCATCCTTTAACAATCTCACGGCTTTTGCAGGACTCATTGAGTCTCTTACTTCTTTGGTCAAAGCAGAAACTTCTTGATGTTCTGAATTTTGCAAAACATTACGTGCGTGATAGTTGTTTCTAAGAACAAAGAAAGTGGCAAATCCCATTCCAATTCCAACGCCTTTTAGAAGATCAAAGTATAGCATTCCGATAATGGTTGCGATAAAGGGAATAAAATTTTCTCTTCCCAAGGCATAAACTTCTTTAAAGATCGCAGGTTTTGCCAATTTGTATCCAACCATCAAAAGCACGCAGGCAAGAGTTGCGAGTGGAATAAGATTGAGTAATCCCGGAATAGCAATGGCGGAAATTAAAAGTAAAAAACCATGAGAAATGGCGGAAAGTTTAGTTTTTGCGCCAAAAGAAATGTTAGCACTAGAGCGCGCAATAACCTGCGTAATTGGCAAACCTCCAATTAATCCTGAAACAATATTTCCTAAACCTTGAGCTTTTAATTCTCGGTTAGTTGGGGTAACGCGTTTTTGAGGATCGAGTTTATCGGTTGCTTCAACGCAAAGTAAGGTTTCAATGCTGGCAATTATCGCCATTACCAAAGCCATCATGTAAATTTGTGGATTTGCGATCTGAGAAAAGTCGGGCATTGTAAATTGTCCCAAGAATTCGCCGATATTTTTGGTAACCGGAATTTTTACAATTTGGGTTTCGTGTAGAGATAAAAATTGAGCGAGAATGATTCCAGCAACAACTGCAACCAAAGGACTTGGAATTGCATTAAGCATTCTATGCTTCTTAGAAAAAAAATGATCCCAAGAAATTAAGATCAGCATTGAAGTTAAGGTGATTATTACAGCGTTTGGAGTAAGGTGGCTAAACATGTGAGATAGCTCTGAGAAAGTGTTGGCGCTGTCTAGATTCTCAAAACCAAAATCATTTTTAAATTCAGAATTATATCCAACTGCGTGTGGAATTTGTTTAAGGATAATGATTAATCCAATTCCCGACAGCATTCCTTTTATTACAGATTCAGGAAAGTAGCGAGCGACTGAGCCGAGCTTTAAATAGCCAGCGATTACTTGAATTACGCCAGATATAACAACAGCTAGAAGAAAAGCTTCCCATGATCCGAGAGTTGCTAAATATCCAAGAACAATAACTGCTAAACCTGCCGCAGGTCCAGAAACCCCAAGAGGCGATCCGCTCGCAGCGCCAACAACAACGCCGCCGACAATTCCAGCAATAATTCCTGAAAATAGTGGTGCGCCGGAGGCTAAAGCAATTCCAAGGCATAAAGGCAGAGCTACAAAAAAGACCACAAGACTTGCGGGCAAATCTTGCTTAAAGTGAGAGAAGAATTTTTTCATGATTTTGATCATTTAGGTTATTAGCGAAAGTTCTGTTTTGGAGCGTGTAGAACTTTTAAACGTTTGGAGGTGACGTTATAACCAGAGGATTTTGTTGGGAAATATAAGTGTCGTTTTCATCTAAATAACGAAGCAATTTAATGGAAAAATCAAAGCCAATTTCTGAATTATTCATGAGATGTAAACTAGAAGATTCTAAACTTTCAGTTTCTTCAAACTTCTCATTTTCTTCATTTTCAGAAAGTATTAGTTTTTTAAAAATGTAGGTTGAGGTGCAAGAGGTCTGTATGCCAACAACTAAGCCTAAGGACAATATTAGTAAAATTAGTTTTTTTGAAAGATATGACATGTTTTTTTGAAAATCGATTTGCCAGAATAATTAGAGTGAAGAATTACTTTTTCAACTAAGAAGCGTCTGACGAGGTCATTATTTTTACCAAACTTTCGAAAGGAATTTTAATCCTGCTAAAATTGTCATTAGTCCAATGAGTTTTTTAAAAATATCCTCACTGATTTTTAAATGGATTTTGTAACCAAGTTTTATCGCTAGAAAAACCGGAATTATTGTCCACCAAATTCCAAAGAAAAACTCTGGCTTGATTTGATTTTGTAGAGAAAGCTGAACAAGCCTAACAAGATTAAAAACAGTAAAAAAAACCGCTAATGTAGTGCGAAAATTTGATTTATTTTGAAAATCATTTTTGAGGGCGTTAGCAACAAAAGGACCACCAATTCCAAATGCTCCATGCGAAATTCCGCCGATGAAAAGTAGTTTTTGTTTAAAAATTCTAGGGAAGGTAAATTGGTCAAAAAACATGGTTTTTATGGCAAGGCTTATCAGTAGAATTCCGAAAATTAGTGACAAAAACTCAGAAGAAAATTTACTAAAAATAAAAACCCCAAAAACCGTGCCAACAAAACAAATTGGCACTAAACTTTTAAAGATTTTTTTATCAAAAGATTTAAAATCTGTGTAGGCGATATATGCGCTTGAGCAGGTTCCAATGTAGAGTCCTGCGAGAATCATGGTTTTTAAATCGATTGCAAAGCTTAATATTGCGTAGGCAATTAATCCGCCGCCAAAACCAACTATACTTTCAACAAAAAATCCGAGAGAAAAACTTGTTGCGATTAAGAGTGCTAATGACATTTTGCTTTTTTTATAATGCTGCTTTGCAACAGCTTTCATTAATGCCAAAACGCTCCAACCTCTTGGCCTTCTCCAAAAATAATTAAATGAAAATTCTCTACCTATTTTTAATTCTCACGCTTTTTTCTTTAAAAGCTTTTGCTGAAGATATGGGTGATGAGAATTTGGGAATTATTCGTCAGCTAGTTTCTCAAGGAAGCAAAGACTCTGAAAAAAAAGATGAAGAAGACGCAAAGGTAGAGTTGAAAAGCTTTCTAACTTACGATGTGAGTTTAAATGATGAATATCAAAGCACCAACCGCAAAGATGAATTTAAGGATACTAGGTCAAGAATAAGACTTAACTCAACTTTTAACTTTGCAAAAAATCTTTCTTTGAACGGCTCTTTTAGATTTAGTCGCTCAAACCAGGCTTCAGAAAATAGCAGAAGAAATGCTTTGCCAAATGGCGGAGGTGATCGCGCTTTTGAAAATGAAGGTCTTTTTGCTGAAGAGTTAAACTTTGTTTATGACGGTAAAAAACATGCTGTTGTTCTTGGTAAATTTAATCTTAACTTCGGTACAGCTTGGCGTTTTAACAGGGGAATTTGGATATATAACATTGCAGAGAATTATCGCGAAAGAGAGAAGTTGGGGTTAAATGGAATCTATCGAGCAGGAAGCTCCAAAACAACTGGGCGTTATGAATTTTCTTATGCGCTTTTCACTAATGACAGAAAAAACTTAGACAACTCCACAATAACCAAAAGAGATTCTGCGCATAAGTCTGACGCTAATCCCGGTGATACCAGATCACTCCAATCTTACATTGGATCTGTCGATATCGACTTTGATTTTTCAGCAAAAGAAAAATTAGCTTATCATTTTTCCTTCGTAAATTTGGCGGTAAATAATCGCGTTAGCCAAGTTGCTAAAAATAAAATTGCCGAACAAAAAGCCTGGGTTGCGGGAATGAATTATAAATATCCAGTAAATGAAAATTTGCTTCTGGACGGCTTACTAGAATATGCGGATATTAAGAATTTTAACGGCAATGCTGATGCTAAACAAAGCTACTTAACGGGCAATATTGTGGCAAAAATTTATAATAACTTGAATATGACTTTAGGATTTGCCAGAGAAAGGCAGTCAGTTATTGCAAGTGACAGTTACAACAAAAACCTAACGGAAATTTCTGTAGGATACACCTTCAGAAATAGCGATTTATTTAAGAAATTATTATTTCAAGTTGGTTATAAAAATCAGAGAGATAATTACAAAACATCAATTGAAAGCAGAAACTCTGTTGGTTTTCTGGTTCGTTACCAAAAAGAGTTCTAAAAAATTTAATCATGAAAAAAATTACCTTCGCGGTTCCAAAGGGCAGAATATTTGAAGAGTTAAATCCAATTTTAACTAGAGCTGACATAATTCCTGAGGCTGATTTTTTTAGCGAATCTTCACGCAAATTGGTTTTTGCAACTAATCATAAAAATATCGAATTAGTTAAAGTTCGCAGTTTTGATGTGGCAACTTTTGTTAAATTTGGCGCGGCAGACATTGGAATTTGCGGTCTTGATGTTTTGCGTGAATTTTCTTCGCCAGAAATTTTTCCGGTTCTCGATCTTGAAATTGGCAAATGTCGCTTGTCGATTGCGGCAAAAAAATCGGTAGAATTTGATACTTCAAAAATGAGTCATATTCGTGTTGCAACAAAATATACCAACATTGCTGCCAATTATTTTGCGGAAATTGGCATTCAGGCGGAGGCCGTTAAGCTAAATGGCTCAATTGAAATTGCCCCACAATTAAATCTTTGTGATTTTATTTTAGACCTCGTCAGCAGTGGAAAAACGCTTGTAGAAAATGATATGATTGAGCTGCAAAAAATTTTAGACGTGAGTTCTTTCTTGACGGTTAACCGCTCGTCTTTCAAAACCACAAATTCTGAAATAAATCAAATAATCAAAATTATTGATGCCGCTAAATAGCCAGATAAATAAACTGCTGCGCTTTTTGTTTTGCCTGGTTTTTGTGCTGTCTGCTGTATTTTCAAAATCTTCTGTTGCTGGTGTTTATGAAGGTGTGAGAGATATGAACTATGATGGCGACAGAAATATGTGCGCTAATGATGATTATGCGTCAAATAAGTTTGATCCAATAATGATCAAAGCAAAAACATCTTATTTTGATTTAAGTAATGTGGGGTGTATAGGAATAGCGACTGGTTTAGGTGCTGCAATGCTTGCTGCATACACCTTTGCTCATACAGTTGCTTGCGTTCCACTAAATACCGACGGTTCATTAAAAGAGCCGTCAGAAAGAACTATATCGATGAGTCCGATTCCTCTGTCATTTCCAAATCCTCTTGTGCCAAGAGATATGCAGCAAGGTAGTTTTCGATGCTTACAAAGAAATCTTGAGTTAGGAAAGTATTCTGGACTTTGCACAGCTTCACAAGGAACGGATGGCTACAACTGTGCTCAATCTGGTATTGCTGGGGCTGACGCGGGAAGATGTTGTACCGCTACTGCGATCCACCTTGGAACTGTTATAGCTCTTAATGCAGAGCTTCTTACCATGTGGGACAAGTCTAAAATCGCTTATGAAAATGCCAGAGTTTGTGGGCATAATTGGAACGAGTTCAGAATGGACGATGAAACTAAAGAGATGAAAAAAGATAAGGGTCCTTATCAAATATGTCTTAAGCAACTATTTGAAAGTGATGGTAAAATTGGAAGCAATTGCTCAGCAGTGCTTTCAAAAGCAAAAGATGCTGGAAAGTTTGATGAATTTATAAGCC
>JACCDN010332639.1_pt1 | contig 22439 bp, 16 predicted proteins | sample 7441691 | NCBI WGS metagenome assembly JACCDN01 (sample SAMN15323439, study PRJNA562643) | freshwater metagenome | isolation source: river surface water | place: USA:Blue River Watershed | collected 2017-08-16 | reverse complement strand
GTCGAGTCGCGCCACCTCGGCGAGATAGGACTGGGACTGCACCGAAAAATTGCCGGATTCGGCGCTCTCGACCCAGGGCTTGACGCTGGAGGGCTCAGGCGCGCTCAGGCGCACGCCTTGCCGCAGGCCGTTCAGATCGTCCGGCAGCTTTCCGGTGATTTGCGAGAGCAGGTTACGCCGGACCTCGAGCTCATTGATCGCCGCGATTTCCTGCGCGATCGCGAGATCGAAACGCGCCTGCGCCTCATGGGTATCGGTAATGGTGGCGGTGCCCACTTCAAAATTGCGCTTGGCCGATTCCAGCTGTTCGGTGATGGCGGTTTTCTGCGCGCGGATGAATGACAGCGCATCCTGCGCCGCCAGCACATCGAAATAAGCCTGCGCGACGCGCAGTGCGAGATCCGCCTTTGCCTGCTCGAATTGCGCCTCGCCGGCCGCGACTTGCAGCTTGCTCTGCTCGTATACCGCGACATTGGCGGGGCGATACAGCGGCTGCTGCAACTGCAATTGCAGCGTATTGGAGGTGTAGCCAATGTCATTGCTGCGGCCGGATTGCGATGAGCTGCCCTCGACCCGGCTGGCGTTGCCCGTGAGGTTGACTTGTGCAAGCAGGCCCGCGCGTCCCTGCGCGGATTTCTCCAGGTTCGCATCGCGCGCGGCCCGGGCGCTGGCGAACTGGCTGTCGTGTGCCTGCGCGTCGCGATAGGCCTGCAGCAGGTCCATCGCCTGTGCCTCCAGACCGAGCCCGATGCAGGCCACAAGTGACGCAAGATGAATTCTTCGCATTATTTTTTCCGTAAATGCTGCAAATTAATACCGCAGTTGAATGAGCCGGTCCGCAACGGATGTCCGGCGCGGGTCAGTAGGTCGGCATCGAGGGATCCACCTGCAAGGCCCAGCCATGTACGCCACCGGAGAGATTGCAGACCCGGGCAAAGCCCGCCCGCTCCAGAAAGGCGGCCACCTGCATGCTGCGTGCGCCGTGGTGACAGATGCAGACGACGGGCCGCTCGGGATCAAGTTCTTCCTGCCGCGCCGGTACGCTGGCCATGGGCATCAGCTGGGACCCCGGAATCCGGCAGGTCTCGAATTCCCAGGGCTCGCGCACGTCGAGCAGCAGCGGCGCTGGCTGCGCACCCTGCCCGCTCGCAGCATCGTGTGCTTCAGATGAATTGGCCAGCCAGGCTGCGAGTTCCGGGGGAGAGAGGTGTTCCATGGGGCGTCGTTCGCTGGTTCAGAAATGAAACGATGAAGGTACGTCGGCTTCGCGCAGCGGCTTGATGCAGGTCTCGAACAGGCGGGTCTCGCTCCATGCATCCTGTGCGGTGCGCGTGAACAGGCAGGCGGTCATCACGGGTGCCTCGCCAATGATGGCCAGCAGGCGTCCGCCAATGCTGAGCTGTTCGAGGAAAGTGCGAGGCAGCACGGGCAGGGCACCGGAAATCATGATCACGTCCCACGGCGCGGCGCGTGTGCCGCTGCCGGCCCAGCCCGTCGCGCCATTGCCCAGCTCGACATTGACATTGGCGACGCCGTAAGCGGCGAGATTGGTTTCTGCCAGCGATTTCAGTTCAGGCAGGATCTCTACCGTGGTCACGTGCCGCGCATGGTTTGCGAGCAGCGCGGCCATGTAGCCTGAGCCGGCGCCGATCTCCAGCACCGAATCCGTGTCCCGGACAGCGGCCTCCTGCAGCAGGCGCGCTTCGAGTTTGGGCGAGAGCATGTTTTCGCCGCCGGGCAGCGGTATCTCGGTATCGACGAAGGCCAGCGCCTGATACGCGGCAGGCACGAAGGCTTCGCGGCGCACGGCCACCAGTGATTTCAGGACGTCCTTGTCGAGCACATCCCAGGTCCGGATCTGTTGCTCGATCATGTTCACGCGGGCTTGTTCAAGGTTCATGGCGATCTTCTGAAAAGGAGGTCAGGCACGGGTCGGAAAGCATGTGATTTTATCAAACGGGTTCATCGGATTTGGCGGCGGCCTGTGCCATTGGCGCAGCACCGCCCGCCATGGTTTCCGGGGCAGGCGGCAGAAAACGGCGGCGTGCCCATACGGCGAAATCATCCAGCCAGGTGTAGATCACCGGCACCACCACCAGCGTCAGGATGGACGAGGTGATGATGCCGCCGATGACCGCCTGTCCCATCGGCGCCCGTTGCTCCGAGCCTTCGGCCAGGCCGAGCGCCAGCGGGATCATGCCAAACACCATGGCCAGCGTGGTCATCAGGATGGGCCGCAGTCGCACATGGGCGGCCTCGAGCAGCGCCGCCCCGCGTTCCATGCCTTGCCTGCGCGCCTGGTTCGCAAAATCGACCAGCAGGATCGCGTTCTTCGTGACTAGTCCCATCAGCATCACGAAGCCGATGATCGAGAAAAGATTCAGCGTCGAGCGGAAGAACATCAGTGACAGGAACACGCCGATCAGGGTCAGCGGCAGCGCGGACATGATGGCCACCGGCTGCAGGAAGCTGGCAAACTGTGACGCCAGAATCATGTAAATGAAAATGATCGCCAGCAGCAGCGCCTGCAGCGCATAGCCGAAGGATTCCTGCATGTTTTTGGTCGCGCCGCCGACCTGATAGCGATAACCCGGCGGCCAGTTCATGTTCTCCAGGACTTTTTTCACTTCTGCGCTGACCTGACCCGACGATCGTCCCACCACATTGGCTGACAGTTCGACTTCGCGGTTCAGGTCGCGGCGATTGATCTGGTTCGGGCCAGAGGCCGAAGTGATGCTCGCCACCTGACGCAGCGGGACCATGCGCGGTGTGCCATCGCCGTTGGTCTGAGTGCTGGCCAGGCGCAACCGGGACAAGTCCTCGATATTGGTGCGCTCCGACGGTGCCAGCCGCACGGTCACGTCATAGGTCTCGTCATCGGGGGCGCGCCATCCGGCCACCGGGTCGCCGGCCAGCAGCGGGCGCAGCGTGCTGCTGATCTGTGCGACGCCGACGCCAAGATCACCGGCAATGTCGCGATGCGGCTCGATCCAGATGCCGGGCTTGTTCGGCTTGAGGTTGGAGTCGAGATCCACCACCCCGGGTATCGCCCGGATCTTCGCAGTCGTCTCCTCGGCGAGTTTGCCCAGTTGTTTCAGGTCCGGTCCGAGTATCGACAGACGCAACTGCTTGTTGTCGCCGCCCACGCCATCGAGTGTGCCGACATGCGTGACGGTGATGCCCGGAATGGCCGAGAGCCGCTCGCGCAGCGGCTGGTTCAGCTGCTTCGTGCTGCGCTCGCGTTCGGCGCGCGGCACCAGTCGTGCATAGGTGGTCGCATAGTTCTTGCCTTGCGCGGTGCCGGTGTTGATGGTCGTGTAGAGGTCGCGCACCTCGGGCAGGGTACGCAGCGCCGCCTCGACCTGACGCGCCTTGCTCTCGGTGAATTCCAGCGAGGAGCCGACCGGCGTGTAATAGATCACGCCCGTTTCGGAGTAATCGGCCTGCGGCACGAATTCCGTGCCGACCAGTCCGGCTGCAGGAATAAGGAAGCCGCCAAAGAAGGTCGCTGCCGCCAGCACCAGCGTGGCGACGCGGTGCTGGAGCGACCACTTCAGTGCCGTCTGGTAGGTGCGCGAGAACCATTGCACGAGGCGATCGAACAGGTCCAGCACCCGGCCTATCGTGTGGGCATACCAGCCCCGGCGCGGGCCTTGGGTGCCGTGCACGGACGGGTCATGCCAGATGGACGACAGCATCGGATCCAGCGTGAACGACACGAACATCGAGATCAGCACGGCAGCGGCCACGGTCACGCCGAACTGATGGAAGAAGCGGCCAATGATGCCGCCCATGAAACCTACCGGAAGGAACACGGCGACAATGGAGAATGTTGTGGCCAGCACCGCGAGGCCGATCTCCTGTGTGCCTTCCAGCGCGGCGATACGCGGGCTCTTGTAACGTCCGTTCTCTTTCATGCCGGCATGGCGTACGATGTTTTCGCGCACGACGATCGCATCATCGATCAGCAGACCGACGCAGAGCGACAGCGCCATCAGCGTGATCATGTTGATCGTAAAGCCGAACATGTCCATGAACAGGAAGGTACCGATCAGCGACACGGGCAGCGTCAGCCCCGTGATCACGGTCGAGCGCCACGAATTCAGGAACAGGAAGACGATCAGGATGGTCAGCAGCGCACCCTCGATCAGGGTGCGCCGCACGTTCTCAACGCCGACGCGGATCTGCCGCGAGCCATCCTTGATGACCTCCAGCTTCATGCCGGGGTGCAGCGCGTCCAGCGTGGGCTGAAGTTCCCGGATAGCTTTTGTCAGGCCATCGGCCACCTCGATCGTGTTCTGCCCTTGTGCCTTGAGGATGTCCAGCGCCAGCGTGCGTTGACCATTGAACATCGCCAGACTTTCCTGTTCCTGCTGGCCGTCGATCACCCGCGCCACCTGCCCCAGCAGGACGGCGCGCCCGCCGCGCGTGGCGACGACGATGCGCTCGAAGTCTTCAGGCCGCTTGAGCCGGCCCTGTATCTGCACCACCTGTTCGTTGGACAGCGCGCGCACCGCGCCTGCGGGCAGTTCCTGGTTCTCGTTGCGTATCGCGGCCAGCAACTGATCCATGCTGATGTTCAGTGCTTCCATCTCGGCCGGCTTGACCTGAATCTGGATCTCGCGCTTCACCCCGCCCACCAGCGTCACCGAGCCGACGCCACGTACATTCTCCAGCCGCTTCTTCACCAGCTGATCGGCGGTCGTGGTCAGCTCCCGCATCGAGTACTTGCCTTTGCCGGCGTCATTGGTCACGGCAATCGAGAAGATCGGCCGGTCGGCCGGGTCGTAGCGCGTGATGCGTGGCTCTTTGACTTCCTTGCGGAAGCTGGACTTGATCAGCGCGACCTTTTCCCTCACATCCTGCGCCGCCTGTGCCGGATCGATGGTCAGCACGAACTCGATGATGACGATCGACTGCCCTTCATAGGAGCGCGAGGTCAGGCTGTTGATGCCATTGATGGTGTTGACCGCCTCCTCGACCTTGCGGGTGATGTCGCTCTCGACGGTCTCAGGCGCGGCACCCGGATACTCGGTCTGCACCACCACGACGGGGAAGGTCACGTCCGGGAACTGGTCGACCCGCAGCCGCTGATAAGAGAACAGCCCGAGCACGACGAAAGCCATCATCATCATGGTGGCCAGCACCGGATTGCCTATGCTGATACGCGTGAACCACATGAGCGTGCTGTCCTTTGATAGCGAGTCGTTGTCGGTCAGCTTATTTTGCCGAGGCAGTCATGCGGACCTGAGTGCCGGGCTGCAGGCTGCCCATGTCCGTCGCCACGACCTTCGCGCCAAAGTCGAGGCCCGAGACAATCTCGGTCAGATACTCATTGCCTCGGCGTCCGTTCATGCCCGGCACGACCGGCTTGCGGGCAAGGCGATCGCCCTCGATCACATACACATACGCGGACTGGCCATCCTTGCGCAACGCATTCTGCGGCAGCGCGAGCACGCCGGGCTTCGAGGTCAGAATCAGCTGCGCTTCAGCGAACATGCCTGCGCGAAGCAGACCGTCGGGATTATTGACCTGCACATACACCAGCACCGAGCGCGATCCTGCCTGCGTCGCAGGATTGATGCGCACCACCTTGCCCTCGAAGGTCTGAGGCAAGCCCTCGATACGCAGCACGACGCGCTGGTCGCGCGAGACGCTGGCGATGTCGCTGGTGGGTACGGCGGCCTCGAGCTCCATCTTTCGCAAGTCCACGATGTCCAGCAGCTTGTTGTCCGCCGAGACCTTTTCTCCCGGCTGCACATAACGCATCGCCACCAGCCCGGAGATCGGCGCACGGATCACGGTGTCATTCAGTGATTTTTGCACTACATCCAGCGCGCCTCTGGCCGCCTCGACATTGGCCTCGGCAGCGGCGTACTGGCTGGCGAAATTGTCAAAGGCGTTGCGCGAGATGAAGCCTTTGTCGACCAGCGTGCGGTTGTTGTCGCGGTTCTTGGTGGCGATATCGAGCTGTGCGCGGGCGGAATTCAGGTTGCCGCGCGCCTGCTCGACGCGCGCCAGATATTCGGTGGCATCCATCTTCACGACGACCTGACCGGCCTTGACGGCCTCGCCCTCGCGCACCAGCACATCGCGCACATCGGCGGCGACACGGGCTTTCACACTGGCCATGTCAACCGCGCGCAGCGCGCCTGACAAAGACAGGGTTTTCTGCAGATCCACGGGAGCTGCCGTGACCACTTCCTGCGGCAGGAATTCCAGCACGGGCGGCGTTGCAGCGGCCGGCTTCACCGGTACTGCAGGTGCTTTCGCTCGCATGAAAAATCCTGCGCCGGCCACCGCCACGGCGATCACGATCATCAGCAAAACCACCCGTCGGGTACGTGTAGACATGTTGTTATGGATATTCAGTGGGTCGTGGGGTGGGCGGGCGTGGCTTGCAAACCATTGAGCAGCAGATCGAGGAAGCAATCGAGGTAGTCCGGTGCCGAGATCGGCTCGAGCCGGCAGGAATGGAATGAGTGCTTCCACATCATCAGCATCAGTACCGGAGCGACGATCACCAGATTGGCATTCACCTTGTCGATCGGGCGAAACTCGCCGCGCGAAATGCCGCGCTCCAGCATACTGATGATCAGCGCATTGCTGCGCTGGATGACTTCTTCATGATAGAAGCGTGCGACATCCGGAAAATTGCCCGACTCCGCCATCATCAATTTGGAAATGCCCGACAGCTTGGTCTCGCCGATACGCTCCCACCAGCGGAGGATGAAACCCCGCAGCAGCTCATGGCTGCTGCCGGTGTATTGCGCGAGATAGTCCTCGGCCTCGGCCAGGGCCGACACCAGATTCGCGCGCACCACGGCCTTGAACAATTCTTCCTTGTTCTCGAAGTACAGATACAGCGTGCCTTTGGAGACACCCGCACGTGCGGCAACGTCATCCAGACGCGTCGCCGCATAGCCACGCTCGACAAACAGGTCGAGTGCGGCATCCAGCAACTCTTGGGGACGGGCATCTTTACGGCGCTCCCAGCGGGGCTTGGCCTTGGTATCGGCAACGGGCATCAGGCGGACTTAAATTACTAACCGAGGAGTCAGCAATATAGGGGGAGGGCTATCGCCGAGTCAAGCGCGGGTGTGCGATTGGAGGATGTCAGAGCGGACTGAACTCTGGAACCGGGTCTGAGACGTGGTTACGCACTGGAGTATGCCTTCTGTGTTGTCTATTTAAACATCTGTCTCGTCTTCATCACACCTCTTAAGGTTTTACCGGGGAATCGATGGGTTTTCATGCAAGCCGGCAACACCCCGCCAGACGAGGGGATCCGACCGATTGATCCGAGGGTACCGGTATTTTTGTTGAAGTCATCTCACCAAAAAGGTCAGCCATGTCAGGATTTCCTCCGCCTACTCCACCCAAGAATCTTCACGAGAACCCGTTTGTATCGCCTTTCTCGCTCGATGAGGGTTCCGAAGATGATAAATCCGCAACGGATGCGCAAACTACGCTCCCCGGAAATCAACTCAACTCCAACCAACCGCCGGTCACTGCGGACAATCCCCCTCCCCCTCGTCTGACCAGCAGGCCTTCGCAAACATCTTCGGATGCTGATCTGGCCAGTCCAGCCGTATTCACCGATGGGGATCAACAGCAAAGCCATACACCTCCTGTAGTGACGCCCAGAGGGAGTGACAATGGCTCGCAGCAAGCGGCAACGCTGACCACCTCGTTGTGGGCGACGGGTTCTACAGTTCCCTTGAATACCTTCACAACGACGACTTCGCCTCGCGGTAAACAGTCGTTAACTGCAGACAGCATAACCACCACGACGACTACGAATACCACTAACACCACGAATACCACCACCACAACCACCACCACAACCACCACCACTGGGCAAAAAAATACGGTTAACAGTGGTATCGGTACCGATTCGGAAAAAAGTTCAAGCGCCGCCGCGACTGCCAGCTATCGGCTACCCGAACTGAGCGGAATTAAGGGAAAGCGTCTCATTACTCACTCGCAACTTACCAAACAATTAGTGCATGCGGAGAGTCATGGATACAAAAGACCACTCAAGGGTGGACTTGTTGACGCGGTCTTGAGAGGGAAGGTCTGGTTGAAAACAGAGGTTGATGCAAATGGAAAAAGCATTCCTCAGTCCGAAGAGGAAAATGTAATTACTCAGTTTGCCGAGCCTTTCATGCAGCATTACTTTGATACGCCGACCGTAAAAGGAAATCTCGACCAGGTGACGAAAAATTATAAAAACAGGTCGAGTGACGCGTTAGCGTTATATGGCAAGCTCGGTGCTCATGATTTCAACAGGAATGATGAGGTGCACGAATTAATGCAACCGATCGTTGCCCCCATTGCCGATTACGTCTTCGGAGTAGGTGGAACGATAAAAACGTCGCAAATGCCTTTGCCAGTGATTGCGGCCATGCTGGCACTGGATGAAGAAATTCAGATCTGGTTTCAAAAAAATGGTAGTGGTGATCCCGAAGATCTTCTGAAAGCGAGAAAAAATGCGTTGACGGGGATCTTTGGTGTTCGGGCATTTGTGCCGGGGTATGCTGTCGACCTCAGCAAAGATAAAACGGTCGCAGAGGGATATTATCGACCGCTGATGGGGTATTTGATGGCGTATCTGAACCAGAATTTTGGCGGGTTTATTGACAGCGTCATTGCATGCCCGAAGAAAGAAAGGGATCGTATCAGGCGCGAAGCCGCCATTGCAGAGAGTAGGCCTGTCTTGCCCAAGTCTGAGCGCGAAAAAATCGATCAGGCGAAAGAGCGCTTTCAGAACCGGAAGCCCAGTTCTCTGCTGGTCAGGCTGAAGGATGCCGTGGACGGTATCGTGAAGTCGACTGAAAAAAATGAGCCTACCTCGCCGCGCAAGGGCTTGCAAAGGCACAAGACCGTCGAAAGGGAGGCACCGCTGTCGAATGACGGCGACCAGAAGTCGCCCCGCTCAAACTACGATGCCAAAAAAAATCTTGGTGTGGAAAATACCGAGATGAGAGAAAAGAAGAAGATCAGAGAAAGACAAGCCGTGTTGGATCAGTATCTGAAATCACTGAGCCTGCACTCAGTCAAAGACATGACGGAATTGGGCGATATTCTTCGCGGTATCAATAAAAAAATCGTCAACGCCTCAAGCGAAGAGTTCCGAAAATTTAGGGAGGATCCCGACAGATATTTCCAGGGATTTCTGCGCGAATTCATTGCTGAGATACAGGCAAAAGGAGCAGCACCCTCGTCAGCACTACAACAATTCTATATCCATTTCTCGGAAAGCATGGGGATCGATGACTCTGAATGACCTCTGACAAGCGAAAGGCGCTCATCGGTAATAGCCCGCAGCACGCAGATCTGCGGGTTATTTTTTTCAGGCTGTAGTCCGATTGGTACAATTGTTCGGTCATTTTTTTCACCGTGGGTGACTGTCCATGATTGACGGACCGCCGGTCTGCCGTCCCACCTGTGCTGCCTGCTGCATCGCACCCTCTATTTCGTCGCCGATTCCCGGTATGCCCAACGGCAAACCAGCCGGTGTTCGTTGTGTGCAGCTGGATGATTCCCTCCGCTGCCAGCTGTTCGGTCTGCCCGAGCGGCCGGCCGTCTGTGCCAGCCTTCAGCCCTCAGACGAGATGTGCGGCACCGACCGGGAGCAGGCCATGCATTTTCTTCATCGTCTGGAGCAGCTGACGGCCGCTCCCGAATAAGCGGTTCGCGACGGCGCGTCATGGTAAGCTTCGCGGCTGCATGGATACCGCGCTCCTCATCAAAGTCATCATCATGGGCATCGTCGAAGGTCTGACGGAGTTTTTGCCCATTTCCTCCACTGGCCATCTGATACTCGCAGGCAGTCTGCTGGACTTCACCGGCGAGAAAGTCAAGGTATTCGAGATCGTGATTCAGGCCGGCGCGATGCTGGCGGTCTGCTGGGAATATCGTGAGCGGCTGTTGGGCGTGGTGCGAAATTTTGTAACGGATATCGCGGCGCGGCGATTCATCCTGAACCTGATCGTGGCCTTCCTGCCGGCCGTCATTCTTGGCCTTTTGTTTGGCAAACAGATCAAGGCCCATCTGTTCAAGCCGGTACCGGTCGCGCTCGCCTTCATTGTTGGCGCTGTGGTGATTTATATCGTCGAACGTCAGAACCGGCAGCGGGAATTCGGTGCGCGCATCGACTCGGTGGATGACATGAGCGTGATCGACGCCTTCAAGGTGGGCTGCGCGCAATGTTTTGCGTTAATTCCGGGCACCAGCCGTTCGGGCGCCAGCATCATCGGTGCGATGGCTTTCGGGCTGTCGCGACGCGCCGCCACAGAGTTTTCATTCTTTCTCGCGATCCCCACCTTATTTGGCGCGACGATCTACTCGCTGTACAAAGAGCGGGCATTGTTGTCTGCGGCAGATCTGCCAATGTTCGGCGTGGGCGCGCTGGCCGCTTTCCTGTCCGCCTTTTTGTGCGTTCGCTGGCTGCTGCGTTTCATCAGCACGCATGATTTCACGATCTTTGTCTGGTACCGGATCATCTTCGGTGTCATCGTGCTGGTAACAGCCAGTACCGGCTGGGTGGTGTGGGCGGACTGAGCATGACGGAAGGCTTGCGCGAGCGCGCTTTGCAAGTACTTCAGGCGGTCTTTGGCTATCCGGCGTTTCGCGGACAGCAGGCCGAGATCGTCGGTCTGGTCGCCGGCGGGCAGGATGCGCTAGTGCTGATGCCGACCGGTGGCGGCAAGTCGCTCTGCTACCAGATACCCGCCTTGCTGCGTCCCGGCTGCGGCATCGTGATCTCGCCCCTGATCGCGCTGATGCAGGATCAGGTGGATGCACTGGCCGAGCTGGGCGTGCGCGCCGCCTTTCTGAATTCTTCCCAAAGCTTTGATGAAGCCATGCGCACCGAGCGCGCGCTGCGTCGCGGCGAACTGGACTTGCTCTACATCGCGCCCGAGCGGCTGCTGACATCGCGCTGTCTGGAGATGCTCGACGACGTGCAGATCGCGCTGTTTGCGATCGACGAGGCGCACTGCGTGTCGCAGTGGGGACATGATTTTCGTCCCGAATACATTCGTTTGTCCGTGCTGCATGAGCGCTATCCGCAGGTGCCGCGGATCGCCCTGACCGCCACCGCTGACGCCGACACGCGGCAGGAGATCATCGACAGGCTGCAGCTGCAGGCCGCGCGCCAGTTCATTGATTCCTTCGACCGGCCGAATATCCGCTATCAGATCATCGAAAAAGATCAGGTACGCCGACAGCTGCTGGATTTCATCCGTGACGAGCATCCGGGGGATGCCGGTATCGTCTACTGCCTGTCCCGCAAAAAAGTGGAAGAGACAGCTGAATTCCTGAATGAGCAGGGCGTGCAGGCGCTTGCGTACCATGCCGGCATGGACACGGCGACGCGCGCCGCGCACCAGTCGCGGTTTCTGCGCGAAGACGGGCTGGTGATGGTGGCCACGATTGCGTTCGGTATGGGGATCGACAAGCCGGATGTCCGGTTTGTCGCCCATCTGGATCTTCCCAAGAGCATTGAGGGCTATTACCAGGAAACCGGCCGCGCGGGTCGCGATGGGCTGCCCGCCGATGCATGGATGGCGTACGGCTTGCAGGATGTTGTTCAGCAGCGGCGAATGATCGATGAGTCGGAAGCTGATCTTGCCTACAAACGCATGCAGTCGGCGCGGCTGGATGCGATGCTGGGGCTGTGCGAAACCGCAGGTTGCCGCCGCGTGCATTTGCTGCAGTACTTTGGCCAGTCGTCCGAGCCCTGCGGGAATTGCGATACCTGCCTGAGTCCTCCATCATCATTCGACGCCACCGAGGCCGTACAGAAGCTGCTCTCGACGATTTATCGTGTCGGCCAGCGCTTTGGGGCGGTGCATGTGCTGGAAGTACTGCGCGGTGTCGATTCAACCCGCGTGAAGCAATGGCAGCATCAGACCCTGTCCACGTTTGGCATTGGTGCCGACCGCAGCGAGGCCGAGTGGCGTGCGATCCTCAGGCAGACCCTGGCACAGGGACTGGTCGATGTCGATCATGAGCAGTATGGTTCGCTGAAGCTGACCGAAGCGGCACGGCCGGTACTGCGAGGCGAGACCGTGCTGATGCTGCGGCGTTACCAGAAACCGGGGCGCCAGCGCCGCACGGTGGCCGCGCCCGGAAGCTATACCGAGACCAGTCTGTCCGGCGCTCAGCAAGCGCTGTTCGAACGCCTGCGCTGGTGGCGAATGGAGACGGCCCGTACGCACAATGTGCCGGCCTACGTGATCTTCCATGATGCGACGCTGCGGGAGATCGCGCGTGCGATGCCAATGTCGCTGGACGCCTTGCGGCTGGTATCAGGCGTTGGCGAGAAAAAGCTCGACAGCTATGGCGAAGAGATCACTCGTCTGGTCAGCGAGCAGCAGGCGGCGTAACCCGTTCAAACACCAGATCCCAGACCCCGTGTCCCAGTTTGATGCCACGGTTCTCGAACTTGGTCAGTGGACGATAATCCGGGCGGGGCGAATAACCATCGGCGGTATTCTTTAACGTCGGCTCGGCACTGAGCACGTCCAGCATTTGCACTGCATAGTCTTCCCAGTCGGTTGCACAGTGAAGATAGCCACCCGGCGCGATCCGCGAGGCCAGCAGCTGCACGAACGGTCCCTGAATCAGCCGGCGCTTGTTATGGCGCGCCTTGTGCCAGGGATCGGGGAAGAACACATGCACACCCGCGAGTGAATCCGACGCCAGCATGTGCGTGACGACCTCGACAGCATCATGCTGTATCAGGCGCAGATTGCTCAGCGACTTCTCGCCGATCAGTTTCAGCAGACTGCCGATGCCGGGCGTGTGGACTTCCACCCCGAGGAAATTTTTCTCCGGGATCAGTGCGGCGATGTGCGCGGTCGCATCGCCCATGCCCGTGCCAATCTCCAGAATGGCCGGCGCATTCCGTCCGAACGCCGCAGCAATATCCAGCGGTGCCTTCTGGTAGGGCAGGCAAAACGTCGGCCCCAGCTGCTCCAGCGCACGCGCCTGCGCGACCGACAGGCGACCGGCGCGGGTAACAAAGCTGCGGATACGCCGCTCGGTCGGGTCGTAGAGCATTTGCCGGGTGGGCTCGGGGCGGGAGTCTGTCATGCGGAATCACTGCAGATTGATTGAATCAATCCTGTCGGGTACGGAGCGCGGATTATGTCACAGCCGGGTTGTTTATCCGGTCGGACTACATGAGGCAGGGGGGAATGGAGCGGGTGAAGGGAATCGAACCCTCGTATGCAGCTTGGGAAGCTGCCGTTCTACCATTGAACTACACCCGCAGTCTGGCTGATTGTAATGGTCTGATTGGACAGGTGGGTTGCTGGAACGTCATGCCGTTTTCAGAAAGCTGAGTCCCACCCACCCGCTGCCGCAGCGTAGAGCTTATGTATGCCAGTTCATACCATCGCCAGCGCCGCCAGCAACAGCGCAAGCGCGCTAGCTGACGGGCGTGCGCTGCCGGGGGCAGACATGACTGGCGGGTATCAGATGCCGCCGATGCACAGGTACTTTAGCTCGAGATACTCATCAATCCCGTACTTCGAGCCTTCCCGGCCTAGGCCCGATTGCTTGACGCCGCCAAACGGGCCCACTTCATTCGAGATCAGGCCAGTGTTGATGCCGACCATCCCGTACTCCAGTTGCTCCGCCACGCGCCAGACACGGCCCATGTCGCGCGTGTAGAAATAACTGGCCAGACCAAAGTCGGTGTCGTTCGCCGCAGCGATGACGTCTTCTTCGGTGTGGAAGCGCACCACCGCTGCCACCGGGCCGAAGGTCTCTTCCTGCATGATCTTCATGTCAGCGCTGACATTCGACAGCACGGTCGGCTGGTAGAACAGACCACCCAGCGCATGCTCTGCGCCGCCTGATTCGAGCGTGGCCCCCTTGCCAAGTGCATCGTCCACATGGTCTTTCACCTTCGCGACGGCCTGTGCATCGATCAGCGGGCCTTGCTGCACACCCTGCTCAAAACCATTGCCGACCTTGATCCTTGAGGCACCGACTGCGAGCTTTTTCACAAATTCGTCATAGACCTTGTCATGCACGTAAAAACGGTTGGTGCAGACACAGGTCTGCCCCGCATTGCGGTATTTGGAGATCATTGCGCCTTCAATTGCGGCATCCACGTCGGCATCATCAAACACGATGAAGGGCGCATGCCCGCCCAGTTCCAGTGCCAGTTTTTTGATGGTAGGCGCGCTCTGCGCCATCAGGATGCGGCCGACCGGCGTGGAGCCCGTGAACGACAGATGACGAACCACCGGGCTGGCGCACAGCACCTTGCCAATGGCAATCGACTGCTCGCTGTCTGCCGTCAGCACATTGATCACGCCTGCCGGAATGCCGGCGCGGTGCGCAAGCTCTGCCAGTGCGAGTGCGGACAGCGGAGTCTGCTCGGCAGGCTTGATGACAATCGTACAGCCCGCCGCCATCGCCGGGGCGATCTTGCGGGTGATCATCGCAATCGGGAAATTCCACGGTGTGATCGCGGCACACACACCGATCGGCTGCTTTAGCGTGACCAGCCGCCGGTCAGCCGCAGGCGAGGCCAGCACATCGCCGTTCACCCGCTTGGCTTCTTCGGCAAACCACTCAATGAAGCTGGCGCCGTACATCACCTCGCCCTTGGCCTCTGGTACCGGCTTACCCTGCTCGGCGGTCATCAGCTTCGCCAGATCATCGGCATTGGCGACGATCAGATCAAACCATTTGCGCATCAGTTGCGCGCGCTCTTTCCCGGTTTTTGCTGCCCAGCCGGGAAACGCCTTCGCCGCAGCGGCAATCGCCTGCTCAGCTTCGTTGGCTCCCTGATTCGGGACATTCACGATAAGGCTGCCGTCAGCAGGATTCATCACCGGGAAGCGATGAGCGGCATCCACCCACTGTCCATCCAGCCATGCGCGGGATTTCAGCAGTTCCGTATCAGAAAGATGAAGGGTAAATGCAGTATGCGACGACATGAAAGCTCCAGAAAAGACTGAAAAAAACAGCAGGATAACTGATCCCTGCCCGGGGATCTCCGCGCGTGCTTTTGCTTTTTAAAAAGCTTCTTTTGGAAGGAACGATTTGTTGCCGAATAGTTACTTAGCAGAGGCAACTTTTAACCAAAAGTAACTAGGAGCGATTCCATGAGTACATCAAAGGCAGGTGACAGAAAATCAGCGTCATTTACCCTGGAGGAATTTGAAAAGCAGTGGAAGGAGTTGACACAATCCATTCATGACACGCCGACTGCGGCCCCCTCGGGTGAAGACAAGAAGGCGCCTGTCATGAAAGTAAAGGAGAAAGACGCAACGCAAGCGCCAATGACACCGATGGTGTTCCGCAACGGAACAACAAGCGTGCTGTCTTTCACACCACCTGTCACAACGGGCAAATCCGAAAAACTCAGAAAGTTGAATTTCTCATCCGATGTCAAAGTGTCGGATGGCGGATCAAATTCGCCACGAAAGCGGGAAAATTTTGGCGATAGTCCACGGCGGGGAAATCTCACGCCAAGAGACAAAGAGAAGCAATCATCCAACGGATCTCCGGTCACGACTCCCAGAGCAAAAGACGAAGGAAAGACTATTGCGCAACCCAACCTATCCACTGGAAAGTTCAGGAAGCAAGTCAGTCGCAAATTCACTGAAATGAAGCTGAATCTGTCAGGCTTGTCGGAGAAACTGGCGGCGAGTCTGAATAGCCCGCCATCGTCTCCCGGCAGTGCTGGCAGGGTGTCTCCCTCAAAGATCTCGCCGCGCAAAAAAGCAAAAGATCCGCTGCAAGACGTCCCCGTACCTGTCAGAAATCAGGCTGCCAAGAGCTGTCTCGGGCTTCTGGCCGATCCAGTCTATGCAAAAGCCGATGCAAAGAGAAAAAGCATACTTCTCAATGCAAAGATGATGCAGATTCTTTCCGACGAAAAAATAGCATTTGATGAGCGCCTGCTTCAGGCGCTTGCTGCCGATATCGAGATGCGAACGAAGAATCTCATTATCGATATGGATGTCGATCTGACTGACTCAAGATATTCAGACTTTTGCGAGCAAGCTGCTGACGCGGCATTCATGAAACCATGGAAGCATGATTCGTCGGACATCGTAGACTCGGATGGTAATCGCATGGGTGATCCGACGAAAGCCAGACCGACTTTCATCAGAGATTTCAGAAATTCGATTTATAAGATAAAAAAAGAAAATGGCGAGATTGAAACTGTATCTTCTGTTGATGAATTTCTGAGATTTTTTTCTTCACATGAAAATAAAAATATCGGACTGATTGTTAGTAACATTGCCTCTCAAAATTTGAGCCTGTTTTTAAAGAATGTACTCTTCAGGAGACAGGATAAAAACGGACAAAGCCAGTCAATCTTACGGCTGTCTGATGGGACGCCAATTCAGCCGCTGGCAAATTTCAAGGCAACGTATACCCTGAGCAAGGACTCAAAGAATAATGTAATTATCCATTACGAAGCACGCTGTGACAGCACAACGGGCAAGGGGGGATTGCGGGCCAACAAGATTCAGGAAAATCCTCAAAATATTGCGATAGCAGACGATGCCAGCATGATCATTCAAACCAGAATAGTCGTCGGTCCGGATGGTCACTGGAGCATTGATGATCCCCATGTCTATGCTCAATTCTGGAATCTTGAAAAAGAAGTCTGAGGTCTTTTGCCTATGATGCAATTCCAGTAGCAGGTTCCGAATCGGGCTTGTCACGTTCTTTAGCTTGAACAGCCTTATTCCCAAGCGCCGTCGAAAGACGGCGTTTTTATTTGAGCGGCATAAGCGCGCGTGATAACCACCTAACGTAACCAGCCAGGAAAATCAGCTATTGCGCTAGCGTTCTATGGCGCCACTGCTAATGAGCACAGGTCTGCTAATTGAAGTACTGAAGAAGCGCTGAATGCTTCCGTCCTCTTCAGGCTGACACTCTTCTGCCTTCATCAAGGTGGTACGAAAAATCAGACTACTGCCAGAGAACTCATAAGGATCACCTGCAAACGATTTTGCTGGAACTAAAAAATTTCTTGTTCAACAAAACTTGGACATCAAGAAAGATTCTTAAAAGAATTCTCTCGAGATGCTTCGATGATGCGGCATGAATCTATCCGTGAAACTGACTGCTGCTGCAGGTGTTTCATAAAAATCATGCAATCAATCTAAAAAATTTCTTTGAAGCGAGGAATAAATGAGTTTGCCTTCCGCAGGAAAGATCATAGCCACTGAAAAAAAAGATAGCGACTACAAGTCTTCCGATCACGTAAAAGATAAAGCGCCAACGCCGGGTCGTGCAGAAACATCCAGCACTCCAAGAATGAAAACCACCGGGCAAATTAAAAAAAATGATCCAAGCTCGGAGAGTGACGGCGGAATCCTCAAGAGTCCCGCGCAGATTTCAAAAAAAGGCAGCATGCGAAATAGGCTTTTTTCATCACCTCTACTTGATGAGAATGATTCCGATGATGAAGAGATTTTTAATCATTTTGAAGAAAAGTATCATGAAGAAATGCGGCGAGAGGATGCGATGGATAAAAAAAGAAAAGCCCGGGAAGAGAAAATCAACAGCGGAATGTCTGTCGGTGTGGATGTCAAAGAAGCGCCCGGCAGCAAGTCCCGGCTGAATCTGGGAAAACTTTTTGATTCGAGGGCAGATGACAAGCCCACCTCGCCAAGAGCGAAAGGCACCAACACGAATTTGGTAGCGAAGACTCGGTCAACTTTTCATGGCGATGAAAAGACCTCATCGGCTTTGTCACCAAGATCACCCCGAGGGAGTGCGCCAAAGAAGCCGGCCATTTCATTTCAGGGGGATGGCGATGAGGATGACGCATCCGGTTCATCCGCCAATGCTTCTGGGGCGATCTCATCGACCCCATCGACCCCATCGACCTCAATGACCTGGAAGAGTCGAACTGCAATGCGCGGCGAGGGAGAGCAGTCGACAACAGTCTCACCGCGCTCATTCCCTCAGGATGCGCAGGCGAGCACAGAATTTATTAAAAAAATTACTCTGAGGCTTCCTGTATTGAAGGGCGAGGAGACAGAGGCGTCATCGGAGGAAAAGTCCGTCACGCTGTCTCCCGTGTCGCCGCGTGGGACCAGTTCGGGCGGGTCGGAATTCATGAAAAAGCTCTCCTTCCGATCGGCTCAGCCGAGTGATCACTTTTCCAGTTCGTCTGCTTCAGGCTCGCATTGGGGATTGATGGCGACGCAGATTGATCAGCTGTTCGACGAACCCTGGCACTTTGGGCTGGATGCTCAGGGTGCGCCTGATTTGTCAAAAATTCCCGAAGGTATTCTGATGGATCTGTCGAATCTTTGTTACGCAATCATCAATAATGAGAATTTCAAAAAGAAGCCGGATGATGAAAAAAAGACTTACCTTGGCAAGCAGATCGGCAGAGCCTTTATCCAATTGGTCGAGCAACATCTCCGCCGTGAGGGTGCCGGAAAAATCCTCGGATCGGCAGAAAAAATGAAGTCTTATCTGAAGTCTCATTTCGGAATCCTCATCGGTGAAGAGAAGTCGAAAAGAGCAGGCTTCAGATTGTCTGTGCCCAAGGAAAATTTTAACAAGCTGGGCCAGGAGCGTGCAGAGTTCCACGAGATCCTGATGCAGAATCTTGCGTTCAGAATGAAGCTTTATGAAGTGGAAATCGTGCTTGGCGAGCATGGTCCTGAAGAGCGAAAGCTGGTGCGGACTTGCCTGCGCGATAGCTTCAAAAGCAATTACCAGTCAGAGACGGTAGAGTTTTCGGATCAGGAAAATTCGCTAGTGTCGGCGACGTTCAAGAGGGATTTCGGTAAATCCGAGTACTACGTTGAAAACGATCAGGGTACTCTGGAAAAACTGGACGATATCGAACAATTTATCAGCCTGTTGGGTGCCGCGAAAAACAAGGAGCTTTGTTACAAAATCAGTCATCACGCCAACCGGAATTTGCCTATCTGCCTGAAAAATCTGCTGTATTTCAGGAAGGCCAAAGATGGACAAATACAGTCAGTCTTGCGTCTTTATGATGGCACGCCGCTGAGTATTTCTGACACCCAAAAATCAAGCTATGTGTTGAAAAAGCAGTCCGATGGCGGCTGGCTGCTGAAGTACAAAGGCGTGGTCGATACGAGGACTTCAGCTGCTATGGGAAAAAATACGGCCACCTTGTTCATCAAGGAAGGTAACGATGTCATCAGAAAAGCGGTCGTTATTGACAATGCGACAGCGGAGATCAGTTACGACATTTGGTTTGATGCCAATGGAGAGGCGACCTATTCCGGCAATCCGAAAATCAAGGCCAGAGGCTGGAATCAGGTGACTCAGATGTGACCTCTGCGTCGCTTCGATATGGGCAGGGTGGGATCACTTCCGGTTCGACCCCGCCACCATCTCGAACCGGAACAACCTGCACTCAATAGCGCCGTTGAAAAACGGCGTTTTTTTTGATTCTTTCAGACGCAGCATCCGAGGCAGACTCAGGTCTGCAGTGAACAGACAGGCCGTCCAGCCGGCGAAGCGGCTTTTGAGCGTGCTCCCCAACGCGCTGAAAAACGCCACCGCCAGTTCATCGGGCGCCTGCTGACGATCGCCCCTTACGCCGATACGTTCACCATAGGGCGGATTGGCGATCAGCAGACCGGGCTGCTCGGTCGGTGGCTTGATCTCCTGCGCTTCGATTTGCTTGAGCGGAATGTCAAAGGGTATGCCGGCGCGCTCGAAGTTATTGCGGGTCATCACCAGCATGTCACCGGAGATGTCGCTGCCAAAGATAGCGGGCTCCGCAGGAACGGTGGGCGCAGGGACTGCAGCGCGTATCGCCTGCCAGTCGGCCGGACGGAATCCATGGAATTTCTCGAATCCGAAAGATCGATTCGCGCCCGGTGGGATGCCGGCCAACATTTGCGCTGCTTCTACCAGTAAGGTGCCCGAGCCGCACATCGGATCCAGCAGCGGCACGCCCGGCTTCCAGCCTGCGGTGCGCAGCAAGCCGGCAGCAAGGTTCTCGCGCAGCGGTGCATCACCGGTCTCCTGTCGCCAGCCACGCTTGAACAGCGGCTCGCCTGAGGTATCCAGATACAGCGTCACGGTGCGCGCATCCAGAAAGCCCGAGATCCGCATGTCAGGCGTGCGCGTATTCACCGAGGGACGTTTGCCTTCACGGTCGCGGAAACGGTCGCAGATCGCATCCTTGATCTTCAGGGTGGTGAATTCCAGGCTTTTCAGCGGCGACTTGATCGCGGTGACATCGACGCGGATCGTGTGATCGACGCCGAACCACTGTTCCCAGGGGGAGGCCAGCGCCAGATCGTAGACATCATTTTCGTTCACATAGCTGCCATGGGCGATACGCAGCAGCACCCGCGAGGCGATGCGCGAATGCAGGTTGATCCGCATGGCGTCGGTCAGTTGTCCGGAGCAATGCACGCCGCCGGGCACCTGATTGTGGACTTTCAGCGTGGTGCTGTCTGAGGCGATTTCCTGCAGCTCGTCAGCCAGCGCAGCTTCGAGGCCGCGCGGGCAGGGGCAGAAATAGGAGAGAGGTTTTTGCACAGTGAACCTGTTGTCTGTCGAGGCCGGTGATCCGCAAATATCGCCGGCCGGGGGTTGAATGAAAACTCAGCGAGCGAGCGCGCGCTCGACAAAATCCAGCCGGTCCTGTCCCCAGAAACCTTGTCCATCGACGCGGTACCAGGGCACGCCAAATACGTCGGTGTTCAGCGCCTCCTCGGTATTTTTTGCGTAGTCGGCAGCGACAGCGTCGCCAGCTGAGTGAGCCAGCAGTGCGTGTCCATCCATCCCGGTACTGTCGGCAATGGCGATCAGCGTCGCTTCATCAGCGATATTCTTTTCTTCAGACCACACTGCACGGCCAAGCTCGAACGCCAGATCGAGCGCCTTGTCGGTACCTTGCTTTTGCAGCGCGGCGATGATCAGCTTTGCGCCCGGCTCGCCCGAGACCGGGAAGAATTTGGGATGCAGAGTCATAGGAATATTCAGGAATTCGCTCCAGCGCTGGAGCTCTGCCAGGCGATAGGCCTGACGCTGCGGAGGCCGCTGCGCGACCGGGATACCGCCGGTGGCGCTGAATACTTTCGCGATATCTGCCGGCTTCAGCTGTATGCTTGCCCCATGCTGGCGGGCGATGGCCACCAGACGCTGATGTCCCATGTAAGACCAGGGCGACTGCGGTGCCATGAAATAGTCGATGGTTTTGCTCATGCGGGTCTCCGTTGTTGTATGAAGCGATGCGGTTTACTGAAAAGGCTTGACCACGACCAGTATCACCACGGCCAGCATGCCCAGCACGGGAATTTCATTGAACCAGCGATACCAGACATGCGAGCGGGTGTTCTCTCCCTGCTCGAACTGCTTCAGTAAGCGTTTGCACAGATGATGATAGCCAATCAGCAGGAAGACCAGCGCCACCTTCAGGTGCATCCAGGCGCTGTGCTGGCCGATGCCGTAGCCCAGCCACAGCCACAGCCCGAGCACGAGGGCAGGGATCATCAGCAGGGTCATGAAGCGATACAGCTTGCGCGACATCAGCAGCAGCCGGGCTTTCGCGACCTCGTTCTCTTCCATCGCCAGATTCACGTAGATGCGCGGCAGATAAAACAGCCCGGCAAACCATGAGGCCACGAAGACGATGTGCAGTGCCTTCACCCACAACATCCTCAGGCCCTCACTTCGCCATGGCCGAGCACCAGATACTTCAGCGAGGTCAGGCCTTCCAGCCCGACCGGTCCGCGCGCATGCAGCTTGTCATTCGAAATGCCGATCTCTGCGCCCAGCCCGTACTCGAAGCCGTCGGCAAAGCGGGTCGAGGCATTCACCATCACCGATGCAGAATCGACTTCGCGCAGGAAGGTCATCGCGCGCGAGTAGTCTTCGGTGATGATGGAATCCGTGTGCTGCGAGGAATAGGTATTGATGTGGTCGATCGCCTCCTCGACATGGGCAACGATCTTCACGGACAGGATCGCGTCCAGATATTCGGTGTGCCAGTCTTCTTCCGTCGCGGCTTTCAGGTGCGGGTAGCCGGCGAGCAGGGTCAGTGCCTCGGGATCACAGCGCAGCTCGACCTGCTTGTCGGCATACAGCTTGGCCAGCTCCGGCAGCACCTTCGGTGCGATCCCGCGCGCGACCAGCAGGGTTTCCATCGTGTTGCAGGTGCCGTAGCGATGGCATTTCGCATTGAACGCGACTGGCAGTGCCTTGGCAATATCGGCCTGGTCATCAATGTACACATGGCAGATGCCATCCAGGTGCTTGATCATCGGCACCTTGGATTCCTTCATCAGCCGTTCGATCAGACCTTTGCCGCCGCGCGGCACGATCACGTCCACGAATTCCGGCATCGTGATCAGCGCGCCCACCGCAGCGCGATCCGTGGTCTCGACGATCTGCACGGCCTCGGCCGGCAAGCCGGCACCGGACAGGCCTTCCTTGAC
>JACCDN010680384.1_pt1 | contig 22444 bp, 22 predicted proteins | sample 7441691 | NCBI WGS metagenome assembly JACCDN01 (sample SAMN15323439, study PRJNA562643) | freshwater metagenome | isolation source: river surface water | place: USA:Blue River Watershed | collected 2017-08-16 | reverse complement strand
TTTGGATTTTTAAAGCATTACCGAAGGCTCTTTGCAAGATTTGATAAAATCTCTACCCACTTTTGCGCGTTCTTGCATTTTATTGCAGCTCTTCAATGGCTTAAATGATTTTCTCAACAGAACCTATGCTTTTGATCACCACCCAAGAAGAAAAAGAACAAAAGACGCTTTTCAGGGGTGCCCCACTTACACGGATTAACCAATGCAAAAACAGATTTCTCACAACAGAAGAGAGGCCAGAATAATAATGGAGATGACACTTCCCATGACCCTATGCCCGCAACAGAAAAAAACTCAAGAACTTTTAAAAAAGAGTTTGGATAAAGTTAAAAATATCTCATTTTCTTCTTGACACTCACCCACCAAGAGTGCTAAAAGTGATATTAGCACTCGGAGTATTAGAGTGATATTTTAAAATTTAAGAGGAGTGAAAAATGAAATTTAGACCTTTACATGATAGAGTTTTGATTAAACGTATCGAAAAAGATGAAAAGACAATTAACGGAATCATTATTCCAGACACCGCAAAAGAAAAGCCTATTGAAGGTGAAGTTGTGGCCGTTGGAACGGGAACACGCACAGAAGAAGGCAAAGTTTTACCGTTGGATGTAAAAGTAGGCGATGTTGTTGTGTTTGGCAAATGGTCTGGCACAGAAGTTAAAGTTGACGGGCAAGAATATTTGGTTATGAAAGAATCAGACATTATGGGCATCAAAGCAGCGTAAGTTAATATTTAGTTTTAGGAGAATAAAAACATGTCAAATGCAAAAGAAATTCGTTTTGGCTCAGAAGCCAGAGAAAAAATGTTAAAAGGTGTCGATATTTTGGCTGATGCCGTAAAAGTGACACTTGGCCCAAAAGGCCGTAACGTTGTTATTGAAAAATCATTTGGCGCACCACGCATCACGAAAGACGGCGTCAGCGTTGCAAAAGAAATTGATTTGAGCGATAAATTTGAAAACATGGGCGCACGCATGGTTCGCGAAGTTGCATCCAAAACTTCTGATTTAGCAGGAGATGGAACAACAACTGCAACTGTTTTAGCGCAAGCAATCGTTCGTGAAGGCGTACGTGTTGTTGCTGCTGGAATGAATCCAATGGATGTTAAACGTGGTATTGATTTGGCAGTCTCAACTGTTATCGAAAATTTAAAAAATATTTCAAAGCCAATTTCAACAAATGATGAAGTTGCACAAGTTGGAACAATTTCTGCAAATGGAGATAAAGATGTAGGAGCAATGCTCGCACGCGCCATGGAAAAAGTAGGCCGTGAAGGCGTTATCACAATTGAAGAAGCAAAATCTTTTGAAACAGAAATGGAAATTGTAGAAGGTATGCAGTTTGACCGTGGGTATATCTCACCTTATTTCGTTACAAATTCTGACAAGATGCTTTGTGAGCTTGAAAATCCATTTATCTTGATTTTTGAAAAGAAATTAGGCGGACTTCAACCATTGCTCCCTGTATTAGAAGCAATTGTTCAGTCAACACGTCCTTTGCTTGTCATTGCAGAAGATGTTGAAGGTGAAGCATTGGCAACGTTGGTTGTAAACAAACTTCGTGGCGGACTTAAAGTTGCAGCTGTTAAGGCCCCAGGTTTTGGGGATCGTAGAAAAGCAATGCTTGAAGATATTGCAATCTTGACCAATGGCCAACTCATCAGCGAAGAACTTGGCATGAAGCTTGAAACAGTCACGCTTGATATGCTTGGACAAGCTAAGAAAGTGGTAATCACAAAAGATGCAACGACAATTGTTGATGGTTCTGGATCAAAAGATATCATTTCTTCACGCTGCGCCCAAATCAGAACACAAATCGAAGATACCACATCTGATTATGATCGTGAAAAGCTTCAAGAACGTTTGGCAAAGCTTTCAGGTGGCGTTGCTGTCATCAGAGTTGGCGGTTCCACTGAACTTGAAGTGAAAGAACGTAAAGACCGCGTTGAAGACGCAATGCACGCAACAAGAGCAGCTGTTCAAGAAGGTGTTGTTCCAGGAGGAGGCGTTGCTCTTCTTCGAAGCATCAAGTGCCTTGAAAACCTTGCAACAATTAACGACGATCAAAGAGTTGGTGTTGACATTATTCGCCGCGCACTTCAAGCTCCAGCGCGTCAAATTGCAACAAATGCGGGAATGGATGGTTCTGTGATTGTTGGGAAAATCTTAGAGAATGATCAAGCAAACTTTGGATTTGATGCACAATCTTGTCAATATGGTGACATGGTTAAGAACGGCATCATCGACCCAACTAAAGTTGTCAGAACCGCTCTTCAAGACGCTGCATCAATTGCATCATTGTTGATCACAACAGAAGCAATGGTTGCTGAAAAAGCCGAGAAGAAAACCCCTTCTATGCCAAATGGCGGTGGAATGGGCGGAATGGGAGACATGGGCTTCTAAACTACCCTTAACTAAAAAACTATTCTCCCCTTATCAAATTTGGTAAGGGGATTTTTTACTTTAAAGAAAATAAAAATGAATAAACACATTTGTATCTACACTTTATCAGCTCTTGCAGGCTTGCTTTTAAGCCAAAATCTTTATGCTTTACCAACAAGCTGCGAGCAAACGCATGGGACTGTCACACATAAAATAAATGATAAAATCATGACCGTCACTTCAAAATCTCCCACGGCATCAGCAAAGTTTGAATTTGACAATAATACGCTTATTGCAAAAGGCGAGAGAATCCATATTTCTCAAAAAAAAGATGCAACATTTATAATGGAAACAGATAGCGTACAAAGAGCTGATATTTTTGGAAAACTGACATCACCAGGTTCAGTTGTGATGGCCTTTCCAGGAGGCGTTCATTTCAAAGATGGATCAAGTGTAAACGTTGCAAATTTGCTTGTTGTGGCGGGCAAAATAGATCATACAATTCTAAATGACAATAAAATTCGAGCAATTAAAAACTCGGGTGTGAAGGGCGCGAACATCATCAATGAGGGCGAAATCACGATTAAAGACGCTGGACTTGTTGCATTTGTTGCTCCAAATGCCTTGAACTATGGAAGCATTATCGCCTTTGAAGATAAGGCCTATTTAGGTAACGGCTCAACAATTATTGATCTTTATGGGGATGGACTTATCAAATTTCAAATACCCAAAGGGGTATGCCAAAACTCGTTAACAAAAGCTCGAAAAAAAGCCAAAGATTTAGGTGCCCGTAACGGCATTCTTGTTTTTGACACACAAGAAGCAATTGATGCATTAAAAACAATTGTGAATATAGAAATAGAAAACAGCGATTCCATCTTTATAGATATCAATGAAAATATAAATACTTACTGCAGCAGCGTCCCTCCTGTTGCTCCTCAATCTTGCGGCACAGACTGTGGATGTGGGCACATACCCACTTCTTCCTCCAAAGAAACAAAAAACACGCCCAGTCCATCAACCTCTATACCAAGTCCTATTCCTCACAAAACAACAAACGCCCCATCACTGCCGACAAAAAATATTATCATAGTCAACGATATCACCCCTGCCCCACAAAAAACAGGCCCTTGTGACTGTGGATGTGCTCATGCAGCAACTCCACTTCAAAATAATCCCAGTGGGCTTTCATCTTCGCATCACCCCCTTCATTTTCCTGTGTTTTACAAACAACAAGAAATAAAGGAAGCTTTTTCTCTTAAAGAAATGGAGATGGTAAATTATTCATCTCCAGAAAATGATACTGAAAACGTTACTCAATATGAAATCATAACATATAACGGCAACGAAGAACTTCTTGTCTCCCCCCCTAAAAAAAGAAGGAAAAAACGCTAAGCTTACAAATTATTTTATTTATTTGACTCACACAGTATTTCTTAATAAACTTAACAAAAATAAAAACCAATGACTGGATAATCAAATCATGAAACTTTCCCAATACTTCTTTCCAACACTACGCGAAGATCCACAAGAAGCACAAATTGTGTCACATAAGCTTATGTTGCGAGCTGGATTTATCACACAATCAAGTTCTGGGATTTATTCATGGCTCCCCCTTGGCCTTAGAGTGCTGACCAAAATTGCTAACATCATCCGCCAAGAACAAGACCGTATAGGCCATATCGAAGTTTTAATGCCAACCATCCAATCATCTGATTTATGGCGTGAAAGTGGTCGTTATGATGATTATGGAAAAGAAATGCTTAAGTTCAAAGATCGTCACGACAGAGAAATGCTCTATGGCCCAACGAATGAGGAATTAATCACTGACATCTTTAGAACATTCATAAAAACATATAAACATATGCCTGTGACTCTTTACCAAATACAATGGAAGTTCAGAGATGAAATTCGACCACGCTTTGGTGTGATGCGCGGACGTGAATTTTTGATGAAAGACGGATATTCATTTGATATGGATATGGAAGGAGCAAAACGCGCATATAAAGCCCATTACGAAGCATATCTTCGCACTTTTAAACGCATGGGTCTTACTGCTATTCCCGTTAAAGCAGACTCTGGTGCCATTGGCGGGGACATGAGTCATGAATTTCAAGTTTTAGCGCAAACAGGAGAAAGCACAATTTATTATGATAAGCGCCTTGAAGATTTAAACGAAGAAACGCTTGATATTGATAAATTACAGTCCTTATATGCTGTTGCCGAGGAAAAACACGACCCATCCTCCTGCCCTGTTCCAGAAAGCGATCTTAGAACCGCCAAAGGAATTGAGGTTGGTCATATTTTTTACTTTGGAACAAAATACTCACATGCATTTAACGCCCAAGTCACAGGCCCTGATGGCACCTTTATAACTCCACACATGGGTTCATACGGGATTGGTGTATCGCGTCTTGTGGCAGCCATTATCGAAGCTTCTCATGATGAAAATGGCATCATTTGGCCAGCATCTGTTGCACCATTTAAAGTCGGACTTATTAACCTGAAAGTTTCTGACTCCGCAACTTCTAGATTATGTGAAAAATTTTACAAAGAAGCTTTGAATGCAGGAATCGAAATTCTTTATGATGATAGAGACGAAAGAGCAGGAGTTAAATTTGCAGATATGGACCTTATCGGCCTGCCTCTTCAAATCATCATCGGCCCCAAAGGAGCCGTAGATGAACGGGTTGAAGTTAAAAACCGTAAAACAGGAGAAAGATTTGATTTAAATCTTGAAGATGGAATGAAATTCATCAAAGATTTCTAAAATTATTGCTGAGGCCTCCAGCTTGCACCATTTGGCTGTCCAACCCCATTAGCATTAGGGGGCCCGAAACCCATTGATTGCTGGGTGGGCATGCCTTGCTGTTGCTGCATATTTGGATTCACCATTCTTGGACGTGCTTGCAGTTCGCCCATAACAGAGCTTTTATTGCCTGCAGTAACAACCATTTCCAAAGAATCTGCGATCTGCATATATTTATCCGGATTTGAACTTTTTTCAGCTAGTTTCCGAAGTTTTTTTGCGGTCTTTATCGCTTCTTGTGAAGGATTTCCCATAGGCTTCCTCTCACAAAGAGAATTTAATAATGCTGATCCATCCATAAATGCTTTTTTGATATTTATATCTTGACAAGTTTGCGCTTTATTTGCAAGTGTTGCAGCATCTTTACACTCTCTTTTAGAGTCTTTTCTTCCAAACCCTAAGAACGATCTTTTTTTTGAGTTTCCTTGCACTTCTTGATTGCTTCTATTGAACATTGCAAAGCCTCTTGAAGGCCCCTGCGCAGGAGGGGTCCCCTGTTGCACCATTCCCCCTTGCGATGTCCCTCCAGGATTTGGAGGCGGGGGGAGAAGGGTTCCGCCAGAAGCGTTAAGAACATCATGACACATTAACCCTGCTACAACCATCATCAAAATTTTATTCTTTTTCATTTTTTATTTTCCTTTTTTTGTTTGCATCAGTTCCTTCAGAAGAAGATGGAAGTGGAGAGCACGGCGGATGTTTACCTCCTACTTTACATGATGGTGGTGGAGAAGAAGCAGGTTTTTGATCTGCATAAGTTTCTTGAGCACAAAAGGCAATCATCACGAACAATATCCACATACCAGCTTTCATAATTCTTCGTCCTCATCATCAAAGCCATCTTCATCGTCATTAACTAGAGCTCTTTGGCTAGTTGCACCTAATGCTTTCATGGCAATTTGTTGAACAATCTTAACATCTTCTTGAAAAGTGCAAAAAACAGGAGTGCCTGCTATATACAATAAAAAGATAAATACCCTTACCATTTTTCCACCTAATCACACCTAAACTTTTCCAATTATCCAACCGTAATATAAATGACTTAACAAAAAGTTAACTTGCACCCACCTTTTAAAAAGTCTTTCTTATTGGAAAAATAAAATTTAGGTATAATCTATGAAGCTTTTAATAAAAAGAATCAGTGTTTTAAGCAATTGTATTCCGAAGTTAGCCTTTCATGCTCTAACCAATTATATCTTTACGAGTTCCATCAAATATCGAAAGAGTCTTACCGGAAATAAGACCACCTATAGTTTGAACCAGTTGCTCAATAAGAACCCTTATGGGAACAACAATCAATGTCTTAATCCAGACTCGCGAATCCTGTTATGATTTCCACAAAATCATAAGGATTCTCTTGAATTCCTTCAGAAATTGCGACCAGGCAATTTTTTGATGTGGATATAATCCGTGTAGATTTGAATTTTTAAGGGTTTGTGCATATTAAAACAATGATTTAAAAGGATCCATATCTCTATCTATCGGGTAAGATGAAGACCAAACAAGCATCATTGATAACATATTTGTAAAAAATATAGATTTTGGATCAAGTTATATTTTTCTTGATAATTAACAAATAATACACTTTTTAATAGTAGGATCCTCTTATTAAAAAAGGAGAACTTTTATGAAAAAAATAAATTTCATGTTTTTTTTATTTGTTGCAATTTTAAATGAAAAATCCGCAAACGCCAGTGATCATATAGATATTTTGATTGAAGGGATAACTCGCAAAATAGTGACACAATCTGTATACATCATAATCACATCATATGAAGATATAATGCACGATCTTGCAATAGAAGAAGAAAAAAGAAAGCAAGATATAATCAGAGCTCAAGAATACGAGAAAATATTAATTGAGGAACAGGAGAAAGATGACAAGAGAAACAAAAGACTCCTTGCAAAACAAGAAAAATCAAGAAAATCTCAACTTGAAAACACAAGAAAACAAAAAGAAGATTCAATGATAGCACGCCAAAAAAGATATCAAGAAAACTTAGACAGAATTGAGTCCATCAAAAAAGAACAAAGAGAAAATTCGAAAAAAACAACCGTTCAGGAAAAAATTTGTATAAAAAACAATCCACCTACAACACAAGAAAATCAAACTAAGAAAAAACGATCAAGACATCGCAAGCATGCCACCAAAGAATTGGTCACTAGCATGATCAATAGCCTTTTAAATGATGAGACAGACATATAGGCAAATGAATGCATTAAAAACAAAACTCTTCAGCCTTTAAATTAGAATTTTTTTTAAAAATTCACGATTTGTTTACATATTCATGATTTAATCACAATAAAGATAGTGAAATAAAAACAAAAATTCCTTCCTATTAATCAGAATAATAACATAAGAATTTTGGACTATAAATTATCATGAAATTTTCTATAATAAAATATATTTTTCTGTGTGGATTTTTTTCTTTTAATCTTTTTGCTCTTGAAAGCTTACCAGAAGAAATACCTATCGATTCATATCTTGATCAAAAATCTTTAACAGAACTCAGAGCAACAAATAAAGCATTTTTAAGATGGGCCAATCCATTAATAAAGGAAGGAAGAGAGGTTCAAGATTTCATTGATAGAATTCATGAAACCCCTTCTTCTATCACTGAACAAGAAACAGCATATAATTTAAAAAATAAAAAAATCTTTCATAAAGTTCGTATTTTTAATGCTTTTCTAAGAACTCAAATGCAAGATAAAATATCATGGCTTGCATCTTGTGCAAAATATGACTTTCGACTTTTTAGCATCATTAGAAATATTGATCAACCTCCTTATAGAAAAATTAATTTAGAATTAAAACCCTTTGAGTCAAGTTTTGATACTCTATCTACATTTCAAGATAAAAAAAAATTCATTAAAAATCTCTATAGTTCAAAACATTTTACCGCCAGAAATCTTTTATGGAGTAAATTTTTCATGGAAGCAAAGCTACATAATACTCCTTTTGCCTCTCTGGTTAAAATCACCCCAGATAACCTGAAATATGCTTGTAAGTATGGGGTGATGCCCCTTTTGTTATTTTTAATTGAAAACCACATAGATTTATCGTCAACTTTTTCAGGGCCTTGTGTTTTTAACCAAACAACTCTTCAGATCGCCGCAGAAAATGGACATGAAGATATCATTGATCTTTTGATCGAAAAAAAACAAAATGTAAATAGGGTTGATTTTCATGGATGGTCTGCACTCCATTTTTCAGCAATGATGAACGACCATCCAAATGCCGTAAATGCCTTATTAAAAGCTGGAGCAAATCCAAATTCTGTTGGTCCACATAGCTTTAGGCCCCTACATTTTGCAGCAATAGATGGAAATGAACCCATAATTGGAGCTCTACTCAAAGCAGGAGCAAATCCAAATACAACCGATTCAGAACTAAAAACGCCTCTTTATTTTGCAGCAGCAAATGGCCATCAGAATGTAATACACATTCTACTTAATGCGGGAGCTGATCCAAATATCGCAACCTTAGATGGAACAACACCTTTACATATGGCGGTTATATACAGGCATATCCCTTGTATTGTAACTTTAAGAGATATCACACAAGCAGATCCATATGAAATCATAAAACACTATGTAGGAATTCAGCGACCTGATATTGCGCAAGTTTTACTAGCAAACACCCCCATAACGACCAATCAGACAAGGATACAAAGTATAAGAAATTATATAATTCAAAAGCTTATGTGGTGCTATTAAAATAGCAATGAACTATACAAATATCAAACAAATTGATTGATATGAAATTAACAGTATGCTACTATGAATGTGATTAGAAGATTCACAATTTTATTAAAAAGCAAACACGCATGCATGAGAACAACCATAAAGTCAAACGTCTTGGAATTGGGAATGACATTGTTGCAGCCTTGGATATTGGTTCGACAAAAATTTGTTGTGCCATTGGAAAACTTGACTCAGATAAAGGCGTAAGAGTCCTTGGAATTGGTTATCAACTCTCAAAAGGTTTTAAAGCCGGCACAATCACCAACATGGAAGCTCTTGAAAATTCAATCTTAGGTGCTGTTAGCACTGCCGAACAAATGGCAGGAGTCAGCATTCAAAACGTTTATTTAAACCTTTCAGGAAGCCATATTCAATCTGAATTAATTGCTGTTGATTACGCACTAGGCCCACAAGGTGTGGATGAAGAAATTATTAAAAATATTCAATCCATGGGCTGGATCGGTCGTCAGCCCCAAGGACGAGATGTTATTTACGCCGTTCCCATTAATTATGACGTTGATGATCAACGAAATATTGTTGATCCAAAAGGTATGTTTGGACAAAACTTACGCTCACGTATTCACTTAATCACAGGACAATCTAATATTTTAAGAAATTTAGTTGTGTGCGTGAATCGTTGTCAGCTTGATATTTCAGGGGTAGCATTTGGTGCTTATGCATCTGGAGAATCAGTATTGATCCATGATGAAAAAGAGCTGGGCGGACTTGTCATTGACCTTGGCGGAGGAAGCACCACATGCGCGTATTTTGAAAATGGAAAAATAATATGGATTGACAGCGTGATGATTGGATCAAACCACATCACAAATGATATTGCCAGAGTTCTGGTCACCCCTGTTGCTCAAGCTGAACGATTAAAGACTCTTTACGGAAGCGCGACAATTGCAAAGTCAGATGAAAAAGAAGTCATATCTGTTTCTCAGGTTTCAGAAAATGGCTTTTCATCAATTCAAATCCCAAAATCAGCACTCATCAGTATTATTCAACCAAGACTTGAAGAAACGTTTGAAATGATTAAGAAAAGAATAGAAAGCGCAGGCTTATCACGAATTCTACATCAACGGATCATTTTAACCGGTGGCGGAAGTCAGCTTCCAGGAGCACGTGAACTGTGCGCACAAATGATGGGAAAACATGTAAGACTCGGACGGCCCTTAGACATACTCGGCCTTGGAGAAACATCCAGCGGCCCCGCATTTGCAACATGTGCAGGACTCTTATACCAAGCCCTCCATTATGGAACATCAAGACAAACCAAAATGATCTCACCAGCTTCTTCTATTCTTGAAAAAATAAAAGGATTTTTCTCAAGAACCCCTTCCTAGACTTAAGATATTTTGAATTTTCAATATTTTAAACAAATTCCTTTCGTACAACCAAACACCACCTGGTGTTGACCGTTTTCATATATTTTCGTCAAACACTGCCCACAAAGACCTTGCATCATACACATAAAAGAAGACTTTGTTGTATGATAGCTTTGTATGGATTTGACTGTTTCCGTTTCATCAAATGCCCAATCAAAAGAACCATAATTATCATAAGATATGAAATTATCATTTTCTTTCAAAGCTTCATTCAATACGCTTAAAAAATCGTTAGAAGAACTTGGTAAGGGAATATAGCATTTTTTCTCAAATGGAATTTCAAGACTTTCCCCAAGCGGACCAATAACTGAAATTTTTTGGCCTTTATACACATCAAAAAGTGCTCCTGAAGTAATGCCACGTCTTACAACATGCACATAAAAAAAATCTTGATTTTTTGAAATTTTTCCTATTCGCAAAGGTATGGGCTCTAATGGGTGTTTTTGATCAACCTTTAAGATTTCAAATTTAATATATTGACCAAGCTTTGCTTTTCGGGCAATCAAGGAATTTTTAATCTTAATTTCAATCAAATCCTTGGATATAAGTTTAAAATCTTCGACCACAGATTCAAAATCACATTCTTTTTCTTTTGGGAGAATCTCACGACTTTTGATCAACTCATCAAGGCCCCCTATCCCGTCTTTCACACTTGCCATGGCTTTTACCACGCTTCCTCGAAAATGTGGATCAGCATCTCCAAAATAAGAAATACGGGGATGTTGTATTTGGTCGACACCTTCTGTTCCTGCTGCAATGAGAATTGTTTTTGCATGAATAATTTCGCTACTATTTAAAGATTTGTTATAAACAATAATTTCCTCGACAAACTCCCCTCCCCTAATTTCCATAATTTCTCTTTCATCTAAAATCTTAACACCACAATCAACAGCTTCTTGAAGTTCATTGATATTTTGGCGGGCGGCGGGACTATGTTTAATTTTTCCTCGGTATAAAAGTGATACATCACGGTTTTTTCCAAACATCATTGCCTCTACAGCCGCATCAACGCCACTAAGCCCTGCCCCAATCACGACCACAGGAAACTTGATATCAATGTGTGTTGCAGAATTTTTTATATATGGTTTTCCTTGTTGCAAAGACATCAAAAAATCATTGGACATTTTAATTCCTTTAAAAGGCAAGTCCTCAATTCCTATGAATTTTGGCTTTGCTGCTCCAATACAAAGAGCAACATGATCAAATCCCTTTTCTATAGCATCATCTAAAGAAAACATTTCCCCAAAACGAATTCCTGAATAAAATGAAAAATTTAAATGAAAATCTAATATAGATTTGATTTTAGTTAAAAGAGTTTTGTCCCAACGTGGCGTAATTCCATAATCCATCACACCACCAAAAGTTTGCAGCGCCTCAATCATTACAACCTTATAGCCGCGCCTTAAAAGCTCGAGCGCCAGTGTGAACCCAGATGGACCAGACCCCACAACTAAAACTTGGTACCCATTAAAAGAAGATGGAAATGGGTCATTTTTTAAAGGATTCCAAAAAGACAGTTTTGTGAAAATGTCTTCTCTTCCTGATTCAATTACAGATCTTACAATTTGAGATTCAATTCCTGGGACATCAACAGGTGTTTGATTTTTAAAAATGCACCCCAAAGCACAATCGTAGCAAATTCTGTGGCCGGTGGCCAAAATCATTGGATTATCAACCATCGCAATAGCAAGCGCACCTAAGACATTTCCTTGTCGATACGTTAAAACCATTTGCGAAATCTTCTGATCTAAAGGGCATCCTTTTTTGCACGTATCTTTTTCTCTCTTGTGGCAAATAAGGCAGTAATGGGCCTCAAGAAGAGCTCCTTGCCGGCAAAGCCCTTTGTCTCTGATATCAAATCCTTGCAAGGGTAGTAATTTTTTAGGCTTTTGAACAGGATTCTCAAAGTCAATCTTACGCGGCAAAGAGAATATCTTATTTTTTTTTAAAGCTTCTTTTCCTTCTTCTGAATGAATTGCCCAAATACAATATTTTTCAAGATTTTCTCCTATCAAATCCTGCCAATTAAGATCATGGAATTTTGATGTATCCACTCCATTTAAATCATCAAGAGATGTATTATGCAAAATATGCCGACCTAAATAATTTCTCCTAAAATCAACCAATCGATCCAAAGAATCCAGCTGTTCTGATTCAAAGAACAGGTCCATAAAAGGAGCTATTTTAAGCAAAAAATCACTCTCTTCAACTGTTTTATTCTTTCTGCGTTCAAGCAATTCAAGGCAAAGTTCAAGAGGTAAAATTTCTTGAAAAAGAGTATCTAAGGCTAAAGATTGATCCATCATAGTATTAATTATCTCATTTATATACTTATAGAATTAAAAACGATTGATAATCATACCCCAAACAGAACAATTTTTACAATGTAAAACACACACATTAGAAGTTAAAATATGCAACTGTATTTCGTAGGGTTGCTTAATCTGAAAATTTAAAATCAAAAAAAGTCTCTTGACTTTACTCACGCAATATCACAAAATTGTTCGTAAGTATTTTTTAGAAGGAGCGTATGTTGTGAATCTTGAGACAATCTATCAATTACTAAGCACCATAGACGGTATAAAGTATGCATGGAGGATCAGCAAGAGATACATTCTGCCTCAAACTATTCAAAGCTTTATTAACGCAAACATCACAGCCTCTGGACAACAATATGGATACTCTCTTAAAGAAATTGAGATGATTATCAAAAAAGAACCTCCAAGCCTTTTCAAATCAGATAAAGACGCTATTGTTTTTGGATATATTCAAACCTTAAAAATGATTTTTAAGGACTACCAAGCTTTGATATTTGAAGAAACTTTGGTGCGCAAATTGCATGAAAAAATTTTGCGTTATAGCAATATTGATCTTTACAAAAAAGGACAATATAACTTTAATTCTGCCAATTCCCCTCAAAACATTATGGGGATATTTATGGGAAAGCAAGCAGTTCCAGCAGCACAACAAGAAATAAAAAAGGCGATTGAAAACTATCATCAAAGCTCTGAGCACTCTGTCCTTAAAATTGCAAAGTTTATTCAAACCTTTTTAGATCTAAGTCCTTTCCGAGAGGGGAACGCTCAAGTTGCGGACATCTTAATCGCACTTTTGATGCTGCAAGAAGGATATGAATTCATAAAATGGTCACCCTTGCAACCCCAAAAAGAATCATTCAATTTAGATAATTTTTTAAATGAGATTAAAAATCAAGCACTCTCAAGTATTGAAGTTATGAACCAAGACACAATCGAGCATCTTTTATCTCCAAAACAAACATTACTTTGGGAATGGGCATGCCAGAATAAATCACAAGAATTCAGCAGAAAAGATGCGGTTGAGGCCCTTAATTTTCCAGAAAGAACAGTTGAGGAAATCATTAAAAAACTCACCCTCATGAAACGCTTCATTCGCATTGGGCAAGGAAAAGCAACGCGTTATAAAGTGGTTTAGATTTCTTTCACATTTACCGCGCCTACCAAATCTCCACCTACAGCAAGAAGCTGGGAAAAATGATCATCTCGGTCAATTTTTGATCGCTTTAAAAGCCCTTCTAACTGAGGCCCCTCTGGAAGCAGCCCGTCAAAAAAAGGAGGAAATTTATGAAACTCGAATCTTTCTTTGTGCAAGGGAAGCGTTAATGATATTGGATCCCCTTGATAATTCTGAAGATAAGCCAGGGTATATCTACTTCCCCTAATTTCTTCTGTTAAAATAGCTGCTGATTTATCATTTACCAAAATCAAGGCTTTTCTCATTTTTCATCCTCTATTTTTTGTAAAAGCAAGCTTTCAACAGAAATTGAAAAAGATGATACCGTTTGATCCCCAATTGGACCTTGAAGATAAAGACGGATATTTAAAACCATCAAAATTTTAAGCAATGTATCCATTTGAATAGTCGTATTGCCCTGTTCTAACCTTTGAATAGCTGTACGGCTTACCCCTGCAAAAACAGCCAAATCGCTTTGCGACAAATTGGATTTTTTTCTGTGCGCAATAACTAGTTTTTTGAGTTCTTCCTCAAAAGAAGGGGCAAATGGTTCCAACATTGTTTATATTCCTTAAAAAAGCTTCACATATAAGTCAAAAGATGTCTTATGTTCACAATATATAATATATTCACGAAAAAATCAACAAAAATGATTTATATGTAAATCAAAAAATCGTTTTTTATCAACAAAAGCAATTTTTAAGCCTATAAAACAGAGGAAAGCTTTACAAAAGAATCATTTTTATGGTTTTTAAATAAAAATATCAAAGTGTTATTGAACTAAAGGCAAAAAATAGTGTATAACTGAATGGCTGTATAATTAACATGTTGGATCAAAGGAGTAATGCACCGTGAATGAAAAAACAATTGAAGAAAAACAATTTTTTGAAGAAGTTGAAGAAGATTTAAAATACAAAAGACTTCATGCTTTATGGGTTTCTTACGGGAAATACCTTGTTTTTGGACTTGGTCTTGCCTTGACTGCATCTATTTCTCATCTGGTTTGGAGAGACTATCAAAAATCCAATATGCAGACGCTAACTGGTCATTATATGGAATCTCTTCGCTCTATTGAAAATGGAGACCACGAACGCGCCTTAAGTCAGCTTAATTATTTAGAAAACACGGCTGACTCTGGATTTAAAACACTTGTTCGCCTTCAAAAAGCCTATACCCTTGAACTTATTTATGACAAAACAAGCGACAAGCAAGACGAGCTCAAAGAAAAAATTTACAGCGCTTATCATTCAATTCAAAAAGATTCAAACACTCCAGCTTTTTACAAGGATATGGCCTCAATCATTATTGCTCATGGACCCTTTCCAGAAAAACACAAGCCGGAAATTATGGATAGACTTGAAGCCTTGTCAAATTCAAACACAAACTGGCATCATCTAGCATTAGAAGCCTTAATGGTCCAGCACGGTATTGAGAAAAACTTTGGCAAAATGCGTGAAATTGCAACCAGACTTAAAGATGATATGATCATCTCACAAGAAATCAAATCAAGAGCTATTGCCGTTCTTGAACGTTTAGATGCTGATGATATGAAAAAACCAAAAATTATCCCCACCAGTCCATCTCCAAAAGGTAAAGAAAAGAAATGAATAAAACACACCTAAAACTTATTGCTATTTTGCTGCTTTCAGGTTGTAGCTCTTTTTTCTCAGATAAAAAAAACTTGGAAGGAAACCGTGAATCGATTTTCTTTGCAAATCAAGATAAGAAAAAAGCAAATAGAGCAGAAAAAGTGATACTAGACAAGCCTATATCTGTGGAGTCTTTAGACAATGTTGGAGCAAATCAATTAAGGAAAATGGCTCACGCAACAATTGGCGATAATTTAAGCCTTGCAAAAACAATAGATCTTGGAATTTCAAATGGCCGTGAAATCTTGTGTCCCCCTATTGTTATTAATGATCAAATCTTCATTCTTGATAACACCAGCACGCTTAAGGCCTATGATTTTTCTTCTGGAAATAAAGTTTTTGAGCTTCCTTTGTTTAATTCAAAAAGAACTGACATAGATGCCTCTTTTGGGGGCGGAATTGCCCATTTTGAAGGAGTTCTTTATATCGCAACATCTCTTAATGAGTTAATTGCTGTTTCTTTGAAAACAAAGTCTATCTTATGGAGAAAACCAACCTTTGGAATTTGCAGAGGCACCCCGGTTGTGAATAAAGATATCATTTGCGTTACAACAGACAATAGTAGAACAACAGCCTATCAAACAAAAACCGGCCAACAAATTTGGAGTCATGAAGGCATCCCAGAATCTTCTAGCATTGCATCAGGAACAAGCCCTGCATCAAACGATATGACTATCATCAGCCCTTATAACTCGGGGGAAATCGCCGCTCTAAAACCACACAACGGAGCTGTATCATGGACAAAGACTCTGGGCGGGTCAAAAGCAGCTCTTGCGAAAATATTCTCAAATATAACAGCAAACCCGGTCATTGACGGGGAATTCTTGTACGCAGGAACCCTTAACAGCCAGTTCTCGAAAATAGCTTTGAAAGATGGGGACAGCGTCTGGGACAGCCCTATTTCAGCATTGGGACTACCGTTACTATCTGGAAATGCTGTTTTCCTCACCACCTCCAGCCGAACCGTTGTGGCTCTTTCAAAAGAAACAGGGATGCCAATTTGGGAGACACAACTTCCAGCAACAAATCCTGATTTGTTTGATAAAGTAACACATTGGTCCGCCCCTGCCCTTGGGAATGGAAAATTATATACAGCAGGAACCACAAAACAACTTTTCATTTTAGATGCTGTCAGTGGAAAAATAATTCAGATGATTGATCTTCCTGATGTTGTTATATTGCAGCCTATTATCGTCAAAAACACTCTTTTGCTTCTGACCCATGAAGGTCAGCTTTTAATGTATAAATAGGAATCATAATGCTTAAAGTTGCCTTAGTTGGACGTCCAAATGTTGGAAAATCAACATTATTTAATCGCTTATGCGGAAAGAAACTTGCCCTTGTTGATGATCAGCCAGGAGTTACGCGTGATTGGCGCGAAGGCCGTGCAAGTATTGCTGATTTAGAGTTTACCATCATTGACACAGCAGGTCTTGAAATTATGAGTAAAGATGATCTTGAAGCACGCATTTTTGCACAAACCGAACAAGGTATATCTTTTGCTGATGTTGTTTTCTTTATGATTGACGCAAAAGAAGGACTTACCCCCACAGATTTAACCCTTGCGCAAAAAGTACGCCGCATGGGAAAGCCTGTACATATCCTTGCCAACAAATCTGAAAACCGTAAAGTTTTAGCCAATATTGATGAAATGTTTGCTCTTGGTTTTGGTGAACCTTTACCTATTTCGTCAGCCCACGGCGAAGGAATTTCTGAAATATATGATATTTTAGTTGAACATATGCCCAAAAAAGACCCAGAACTCGAATTCGAACAAAGTGATGAAATACCACCCATTCAAATTGCAATTGTTGGACGCCCTAACGCTGGAAAATCAACTCTTGTTAACACGCTTCTTGGTTATAACAGGCTTTTAACTGGTCCTCAAGCTGGCATGACACGTGATTCGATTTCGGTTGATTTTGAATACCAAGGACAAAAAATTCGCTTGGTCGACACTGCCGGTCAAAGACGCCGTGCAAAAGTGGATGAAAAACTTGAAAAACTCTCTGTTGCTGATGGCCTAAGGTCCGTTCAATATGCCCACATCGTTATTTTGCTTATGGATGCAACAACCATTCTTGAGCTTCAAGATCTCCATATTGCTTCTCATGCTATCAAAGAGGGACGATGCTTGGTTTTAGGTCTTAACAAATGGGATCAAGTAACTAATAAAAAAGAAACCTTGGAAGAAATTGAACATAAACTTAAATTCACACTGAACCAAGCAAAAGGAATTCCTTTCATTCCTTTAATTGCTTTAAATGGATCCGGAACTGATGATTTATTAAAAGCAGCCTTTGATGTTTATGCTTTATGGAATATTCGCATATCAACAGCAAAATTGAATGACTGGCTTAAATATACAGTTGAAAAACACCAACCTCCTATTGTTGGCGGAATTCGAGTTAAATTCAAGTATGCGACTCAAATTAAAACAAGACCTCCAACATTCGCTCTATTTGCAAATGCCAAAGACAGAGTCTTAGATTCATACATCAGATATCTTGAAAATGATTTGCGCGAAACTTTCGGTCTTTGGGGAATTCCTATCAGATTCATCGTCAAGTCTTCGGATAATCCTTATAAAAAAGATTAAACTTTCACACGTGAAGATTTTTGAATAATTTGAACTTGGTCGTCTTTAATATCGACTTTAAGCAATTTTCCGTTTTCAATGCTTCCAAATAAGAAAATTTCAGCCAAAGGAATTTTGATTTTTTCTTCAATCGTGCGTCTCATTGGTCTTGCGCCATATTCCCGGCTATAACCTTTATCTAGCAACCATTCTAAGGCTTTTTTGGAAAAAGTTAGATTGTAGCCTTTGGATCTTGAAATTTCAAGAACCTCTTTCAAGAACTTATCACGCACTTTTGCAATTTGATCTGTTCCAAGGCTTTTAAATGAAATCATCGCATCTAAACGCCCTCTAAATTCTGGCGAAAATAGATCTTTAATTTGCTCGCTATCATCTAAGTCTTTTACACGTTCGCCAAATCCCATGGGATTTTTAAGCAAATCTCTCACACCCGCGTTTGTCGTCATAATCAAAATAATATTTCTGCAATCAACAACTTTTCCTGTATTATCAGTTAGCGTTCCTCTGTCCATAACTTGTAATAGAAGTGTGGTAAGATCAGGATGTGCCTTTTCAATCTCATCAAGCAGAACAACGCTGTGTGGGGCTTTATCTATAGCGTCTGTCAAGATTCCACCTTGTTCAAATCCTACATACCCAGGAGGCGTCCCAATAAGACGAGAGGCACTGTGTTTTTCCATATATTCAGACATATCAAATCGAAGCAACTTTACTCCTAATGATTTTGCCAATTGATTTGCAAGCTCTGTCTTCCCAACACCAGTTGGACCTGCAAAAACAAACGCACCAATGGGCCTATCCCCACTTCTAAGCCCTGCTCTTGACATTTTTACGCATGAAACAACTTTTTCAACCGCCTCATCTTGTCCAAAAACACTCAAAGTTAACTCTTGTTGTAAATTTTGAATTTTTGACTTATCAGTTGAAGAAACTTGAAATTCTGGAATTCTTGCAATCTTAGCAACAGTTGCCTCAATGTCGTGTACGCCCACATTTGCGCCTTGTTTTTTAAGTCTTGAAAAAGATGCTGCTTCATCAATAACATCAAATGCTTTATCAGGAAGCTTTCTATCGGTAATATATTTAATAGCCAAGTCAACAGCTGACTCAATTGCACCTTGATCATAAACAATATTGTGATGTTTTTCATATCTGGATTTCACACCTTGAAGGATTTTTACCGCATCGTCCCGCAAAGGTTCTCTGACGTCAATTTTTTGAAATCTTCTAAGTAATGCTTTATCTTTTTCAATACGTGTCATCTCTTTATATGTTGTTGCGCCAATGCACCTGATCCCTGAAACACCTGATAAAACCGGCTTTAAAATGTTAGCCGCATCCACGCTGTTATTTTCTGTGGCACCCATTCCCATAATCGAGTGGATTTCATCAATAAACAAAATAGCCTTGGATTTAAGCTCTATCAACTCATCAATCACGGCTTTGAGTCTTTCTTCAAAATCTCCCCTATATCTTGCTCCGGCAAGAAGGCTGGCTAAATCAAGGCCATAAATAGTGACGTCCTTTAAAACATCAGGCACCTTCTTATCCAAAATTTTAAGACTAAGCCCTTCAATAATGGCCGTTTTCCCAACGCCCGCATCTCCGACCAAAAGTGGATTATATTTTGTATGACGCAATAAAACCTGTGTCAACCGGTCAATTTCAGATTCTCTTCCAATCAAAGGAGGGAAATGGCCTTCTTTTGCACGCATAATATAATTTGTGCAATACATTTCTAATGGTGATTCTTTCTTTTGCTCTTTTGGATGTAACGGTATGGGGTCGGATTGATTTTCATGATTTTGATCAGGAGTATCAACAATTTTAAATTGCAAATTTGGTTTATTAATCATTCCTTGCGACGTGAGTTTGGAAACTTTATCAAGCGTCACGCCATGTTTGTTTAAAAAATACACAGCATAAGATTCTTCTTCCAAAAGAATTGATTTTAAAACATCAAGGCTGGAAATATCAACTTGAACTCCCTTATCGTTAAAGGGCTTTGCACGCTGAATCACCTGCTGAACTAAAACCGTAACCCCTGCGGCTTCATCTTCAATGTTAACCATGGGAGTAAAAATAGTATTAAGAAACGCAGTGATTTCCTTGTAAAATTTATGTTCATCAAGACCACACTCGATAAACAAAAGACCAATATCCGGATCTTCTAAAAACGCAATGGCCAAATGTTCAAGAGTTGTTAAATCATGTTTAAGGTTTTTTGAAATTTCAACAGCCCTATTAAGAGTATCACCAAATTCTTGCGTGATCATGACATTTCCTCCTCTTCCAGAGTAATCTGGAGTGGCCAGTTATTACTTTGCGCCAAAGCTTGAGCTTGGAGCATTCTTGTTTGCGCAATTTCAAGGGTATAAACGCCGCACATCCCTACCCCATCAATATGAACTTTCATCATTAATGCATAAGCCTTATTTTCTGTGTGGCGAAAAATAACCATAAGCAAACTCACCACAAAATCCATAGGAGTGACATCATCATTATGAATCAACACCTTATATAGTTTTGGCATTTTCAATACTGTTTTTTCTTTTTTACTGACTTTAGATTGAACTCTTGTCCCCACAACGGCCTCTTTTAATTCATTAATTAACTGTTAATAATATACCATATTTAAGATGATTATTCAACTTTAAGCTTACGTGGACGTTTAAAATCAGCAAGAAGCATGCAGTTGGTATGTCCACCCATAATGCAAGTTATATAAAGAATATTGGGGATGGGTAAGGGTGAGTTTTGTTCTTGTTTGCGTGTTAAAAAAATAGGTTTTTGGGGTTTTCCTCTAAAACGTAAAGCAGACAACAAAGGCTGGGATACAGTTTCACGCTCTAAAACATTTATCACCTCATCAGATGCACGAATCTTTAAAATCGATAGAAACAAACAAACATACCCCCATTTTTTCATAATCCCACCCTGCGCTTTCTTTGCTCTTCATCTAAACGTTTTCTTGCTTCTTTCTTGATAGAAAGAAGAGTGTCTGAGTTGCAGCCCATCCGTCTTAAAGCACTAAGAGCCAAAGCATACTTCCCTCTAACATTTAATAATTTCAAAATTTCTTCAAGTTTTTGAGTTTGATTTTTTTGCTTTTCTTCAAGTAAATCTAAAATTTCAGGATCATCTGGCTCTGGAACAAGATATGTCATAGATTTCAACCTTGATCTGACAATTTTTGGATTTTCAAATGATTTTCCAATATATATTGCCAGAGTTTTGGCTTTTGCCCGCATCAATAAATCAACACATTCTAACCGCTTAAAATCACCCACATATCTTGATGAAAAAATAAGACGCAACACAGGATTAGCAGGATTGTGCATCATATTTTCAAAATGTGGTCTATAATCAATAATCGAGCGAGGAATTGGAGTTACCAAATCAGATAATGGCTCACCCTCAAACGCCTGAGTTTGAAAAAAACTTAAAAATATCAACACCAATAAAAAATATTTATCCATCCTTATACACCTTTATTATTTAAACGAATAGACAAACTCTATCACATCTTATTTAGGTTTTGTTAAGTATTTTTACATAGACTTAAAGTAATTTCTTATATCAAAAATGGAGAAAAAAATGAAGCTTGCACTGATTTTAATTCTTAGTTCAATAGCACAATTGAGTGTTTATGGCGCAGGAGAGTCTCCTGATATTAGCTATAAGCCAATCAATAACGACCAAAGGGAGAAATTAATAAAGGCCAAAGAAGCAGCAGAAAAAGCTATTTCTGCCTCAAAAAACTCACATTGCAAGTCCGTTGCACAAAGGGTACTTTCAGGTTCAGGCTACAGTGTAATTCCAGATGGAGAATTACTGGATATAAATGCCAATAGAATGATGATGGCCTACAAACGTGCATTCGTCAACGCACGCTCAGACAACACAAGACGTTGGGACAAAGATGCCAATATTGATAGCTCAACGTACAGAGATAACGGCATGTGGAAAGCTTCTGAAGATCTTTTTGATCGTATTTTTGCAAACACCAAAGAACAAGACGAAAGGCTCCCTACAGATTTAAAATATGGCGCTGTAGGTTCTGTTGAGAAATTCATTTAAGCCATTGAAGAGCTGCAATAAAATGCAAGAACGCGCAAAAGTGGGTAGAGATTTTATCAAATCTTGCAAAGAGCCTTCGGTAATGCTTTAAAAATCCAAATAAACATTCGATTTTATGGCGCTCCTTATACAAAATATAATCGCAGTCTCTAGCTTCAAGTCTGTTCTTTTTAGGAGGAATGACAACTGTTGATTCGAGTCCCTGAACAGCCTTTACGATTTCATCAGAATCATACCCTCGATCAGCTAACAATGCTCCATATTTGAGACCTTCTATTAAAGGCAACAGCATTTTACAATCA